>JGI24021J15306_10000039_pt1 | contig 50094 bp, 35 predicted proteins | sample Ectturendosymbi1_FD_15306 | JGI IMG/M metagenome (IMG submission 15306)
GACTGGATGCGTAATTTTACGTGAAATCGATTTCCTATTAAAAATTTGCTGATCGATTCCTTGCTTACACCCATCGTGGAAAGTACATACTTGAATATCCGTTTAAAGTCAGCAGAAGCGTGACCTTTACCAAACTTGTTTCTTGAAAGTTGTTTGATTGCTTGCGAATTTAGCTTGAAGTGATAACTACTTTGCGGCACCTAGTGGTGAGCCACAACAATTTTGGCGAGGTTTGATCACGTGCAGAAAACAATTTAGCTCGCGACGTCACGGAGTGTTGTAGCCTACATGGCAACCCAGGATGCCGAGGCTTCCCAGTTTGGAACCACTGAACAATGTATCTTGTAGGGAAGGTTGCGAAGCTGTCTCTTAGAAGTGGCTAACCACTTGACAATTTAATTACTGTATTTTGCACGGAGTGTATGCTGCTTTCATTTTTGAGTTCGCCATGAGCGTAGATCAAAAGCTATAGCCTTTTGTACAAAAGCCCCCTCAAATTTTCGGAACATGTGGTCATTTTGTGTGTTAAAAGGCGGTATCCGAAACAAAATACTGTTATTTGCCTAAAATCAAGCATTTTGCCCCTCCCCAAAATTATTTGGCCCTTCCCAAATTTTTGACCTGGCTACGCTACTGCCACCCAGTTATTAATTGTCTGCTAAAACGTGAAACTGCAACCTGTCGTTTTGTTCCGTTTTGAAAGTAACAGCAACACTAGCCTTTCAATTTTACCGTCAAACACCCGGGTCGTCGCGAAAAAGTAGCACTTGCCACGTGATTCGCCACCACCCTTCATACCGCGGGACGCGAGCGAGCAGAATGTGACCTGTTGACGCAGACGAGACGCTTGCATCCCGCAAGGGGAAATTCAATTTAAAAACACCTTACCGCGGCGTGAGGAACGTTGTAGTGCACGAAGAGTAAGCTTTAATTGACAGCGTTTCCGGTAGGCTGTTGAGTTTGATGCATTGGAATTAGAGTTACTGTTTTTAAATAAAAACATTCGTATGGCTCGAATTAGTAGCACAAACAAGCAAAGGTCATGAAAGGTTACCCTGTATGAAGAAAAGACAAAGTGTCGCTTGTGGTTACGCAAAGTTTAAAAAGTTGGTAAAAGTACTGTGCACAATTGTTGTTGGGTTCTCCCAGCTTAGAAGCAAGAGAATGTATATAGATCGTACACAGGTAGAAAACATAAAGATATGCCATGTCGCTCGGTGTATGGATGGGGCACTAATGTTCGGTTGAACCTAAAGCCAGAGTTTATTTTAAGGCGTTTTAGGGACCCGAGTCGGGTCCCTAGAATTTCAAATCGGGTCCCTAGAATCAGAGAAATTATCATCGGGTCCCTAACAACTGAGAAAACCGGGTCCCAAGAATCAGAGAAATCGGGTCCCTACAGATCCATGCCCAGTACCTAACATTTTCCTTAAAAAGAAACCTGCCTAAAGCTACACATATGTGGGCCGAACAGGTTTCAGATTGAGATCAGGAGTGTAGGAAAGGAGGAAAGCTTAAAGCTGGACATCCCGGAAACGCAATATTTTTTCCATGCTGAGTGAGCTTCGTCTTGGCTGGGGCAAATGGGGCGCCTGCCTCGGGCCCCCTTTTTTGAAATGCTGCGGGGCTCCTTTTATCAAACTGTTGATAAGTCTTGTGCTTTACATGTGGGTTTTCTTGCCAGTTCTGCTTCATAGAAATGCTTCAGATTCACTCAGGTTTGAATAATGTTATCGCTAGTGCATTACTTTTTGCAAGATACAACTCGAGAATAAATTTCAACCAGTTTTTGTGCCAAGGTAAGTAGTTCTATATACGTGTTTCTCCGCATGAAGCACCGAAGTGGTTTGATCTACGTACTTCAAAAAGTGTCTAGCCGTGTGGTGCCGTGGCAGATGTTTTCCCAAACTTAGTACGTAGATTAACGTATTGAGATTATGCACTCGTTTACTGTAGTTGCAAAAGGTTTTGGATGCAAAAATTTTGAAACTTGGCAAGGTTGTGTTGACCAGCAAATCGCCGTGAAAAGGTCTGAGCGCTGCAGGTAGCTTTTTGGCAGGGATTTGTAAAATATTGCAGGTTCTTGTGACTCTACGTACGAGTAGTTTCAAGTATAGTAGGATATGTAATGTGCATATCGTACGACGTGTGTAAGCAGGCGCGGATTTACCATTAGGCTAAAAAGGCTTAAGCCTAGGGCCCCCGATTTTGGGGGGGCCCAAAATTTCGGGAGTAAGGACGATTTCCAGCATTTTTGTAAGGAATTGTATTTGTGTTTTTGTTTTGGTTCAACGCACGTTTTTTATTATGCCGCTAACAAAAGATCTGTATAGAACAGGGGTTTCCAAACTTTTTTGAGCACTTACTTCTGTTAAATGACCCCCTCAAAATCTTTGCCTTGGGCCCCCCCGAATTCCTGGATCCACTATTGGACTCAGTTCTTTTCAAACCATTTTTTGTCACGGCACGCTAATGAATTCTGGGTTTGGCCGCGGCACACCTACTTTATGAAGGCGAAAGCCTACTCCATCACGGAACAAACATTTTACAAGATTTTTGTCAAAGCATGAAACGTTCACGGCACATTTCAGTCTCTTTCGCGGCACATAGTTTGGGAAACCCTACACTAAAGGTCATAATAAGAACTAAGGTATGGACGAAATGACTGTAATAGGCTGCAGCTTATTTAATACACTACTGATTACCTAACAATGTGCTTATTTTTTAATCGTATTAGGTCTCCCGTTTATAGTGAAGTGTTCGCAGTCGCTCGTGTTTGGTCAAGGGGAAAACTATTTTTATTGGGTGTTTGTTGCTAGCATTACCCGCCTGCACACGGCTACAGTTAGCTACCCCTGTCTTTATTTTGTAGTTCACTTAGCCGGGAATGTGAAATCAGGAAAACAGCATTGACTGCACTGTTTGCTTTCGCGGCTCAACCTGTAAGTTTGGATGACCCAGGCCCACAAACAGGTCGCATAGCACAACAGAAAATCGCCCCGGGAGTTTTTGAACGCAGGGCAGGTGCTTCCATATCACGTCAAGCGATGGTCGGCTGTTTCCTAAACTCCACATTGTTACAGAGAAGAACTAAACACGCCAACCGCGTTTGCAACACGCCGTGAGGGCGCGCAACTACAAGTCATACACTGTACACACGACACTGCAAATTCCGCGGCCCGCTTGCTCGCAGCACAAATTCATGCAGCAGAAACCATGCGTGACCAGGCACGTAACCATAGAAGGCAATGGGTGAATTGCGTCTTCCAAATTCCGAAAGGTTGCGCCAAAATTTTTCAGGTCAATCAAACCTTTGATGCATAAGCCAAAGAAAGATTTCAGCACCAATCAACGAAACTGCGTAAGGAATCTATCCTACTTCAGTTTTCAGTCTAAGCTGATTACCAATTGTTTGTGATTATTCATGCGTTGTGTATAGTGCAAGTTTTAGGGAATCAATATCTTCATACCGGACCTTCACCTGATGCTTAAGCTCCCTGCCGTAGTTGGTGATTATTAACTACAAACTTGTATCAAACCGCCAGTAATCACTTACCGTAAATAAAAACGATAAAAAGGCGTAACGCGTTTTGCAGCAGCTGCTGGCGCACCACCTTGCTGTATCCCACTTAATGCGGATGTAAGCTTCATTTGATGACCATCGGAAAAATTCCTTTTGACCACTCTGGCGTGCTAGAAATAAAATTTATCCTTCACTACAGTGTCCGCCATAGGCCGCCGCCTCATATGAAATTCGTAGATTTTTATTTTTAAAGTTCTAAAACTCAGTGTGTGAATATGGCGGTGGCGTACATGATAAATTCTATGAAGCTGACCTGCCAGATCATTTTATTCAAAAGCCAAAAGTAATCCAGACGGATATAACATTTGAGCCAAGCGACATTTTCCTGTCACACGTTTCACAATGTCTTCAGCATAGTTACTGTAAATAGGAATGATTGCGAATGTTCTTGTTTACATCGTCACTCGTCAAAACAGATCAGCCATTGATCGAACAACTGCAGTAATACCGAAGAGCCATAGCTCATTTGTTTAACTCTTTGTAAGACTTGCGCTGCACCCTGCAGCCTACATAGTTTGTATACCCATTCAAAGATAAAACTTCCTGTCAGAGGATCTGAACTGTTTTGAGCGCAGGTACTTTTTTATTCAAGTAGCTTCTGATACGGCAAGCAAAAAGTTAAAAAGTTGCCTATAAAAGATGAATTGTTTACTTGCAATCGCATTGCTCATTATGTCATTTAGACAACAAAAACATTTTTTACGATTTCGTTGTTGTTCTATACCATCAATATTTTCTATTTTGTTGGTGTGTACGGCTAACAATGAAGTTAAACCTATTAAATACACCACCATATCGTTGTATAAAACTTTGGTCCACAAAAAAACTGTTAAACAATTGTGGCCCTTCCCTCAAAAAAGTTGGGCACCCCTGACCTGGAAGCAATTGAATTTCAAACTCTTGTCGTTACGCCGTAGTCAGTGTCTAGCAACAATAGCGTTCATTCTCGATAATCATTTGTGATGATTAAATACGTATTGTGACAATTCAGTCACAATTATGTGGAACCTTAACGTTTTCAGCAATGGTTTGCCATTCTTGCCAGTGAGTTAAAAATCAGCCTTGTTAAGAGCTCACGAGTCCGACCTGTGATTAGTATAAGCAGTGGTGGTCTTCGTAATCTGTAGGCCCCAATATAAGATCTTGTTGGGCCCGTGTGTTCGTGTGTGAAATACCAAAAACGTAACCACTTTCAGACAAGGCGCGGTCGTAACTCTTAATGCATTTAAAACTTGCAGGCCTACTTAAAAAAGCGATAGGCCTATCTGATTTTCAATTTCACACCAACTTATATACCTTCTTTTGTAAGTTACCTTTGGCCTAAGTCAAATTTTGTGAAAACTTACTTGTTCTTGCATTTACAGTGTCAGGTAACCATGCATTTTCTCTATATAGTAAACCGTCTGAGAAAGAACTGACCAACTATAATTTGTTTTATGATAAGACTGGAATGAATGAAATATCCATCAATAACTCACAAATTTAAATCACACTTTTAACGTTGCCTTGGTCCCAAGTGGCTACAGTTATGGCAGTTCAGCGAAAACAAGTTAATCACTGTTGGTGTAGCGGTCACAGTTAACCTCACGTGCACTACAAGCACTGGGGCACGGGGTGCCTTGGAAGGTCACAGCATACAGAAGACACGTTCAAGACCTTTCTTATATCAATGTAAGGTGGCCAAACAGTGGTAGAGTTATCTCGGAATAGTGAACTCTACTGCTACATGAGGCCTTTCGAGGGTTGAACGTATTGTGTGCTTAGTTTCAACTTCTTGGCGATGCAGTCTGACGGCAAGGCTACGGGCCTTCTACGTGGTATCTTGCTTATGTGCAGCTAACAACATATTTCGAAACAATAATGATGGGCTAGCAGCTAAACCTTGCCACTCACAGGACCGAAAGCAGCTGATATTTTCGGGGAAGGGTGATTGCAATTTGTTGCTTTACCTAACAACTAAAAAAGTTTGGCGCTTTCAAAATGTATTTGAAAATTTCAGGGGTAAAAATTGCCCGGTCTCCCCCTAGTCACCAGCTTGTCTTGCAACTATAAGCAAAATAGTTCTGTAGTCTATAGCCTTTAGTTAGTCTCAATATCCTTAAACTGAAACCCCTTAAATTTTGCTTAAAGTCTCCGTATATTTGTATTGAAAATATTGATCCTTTATCCTTAACTAAAGAATCAAGGGTCTCCTTGTACTTTGATTGTGGCTCTTCACATCTTGGTTCGGAGCTATTATAGTTTGACTGTGGTCCCTTGTCCTTCGGTTGTTGTAAGCTATTTATTGTTTATCCATTTACCGTGGCTTCTTATCTTTTTGATTGAGAATTTCCAAGAGTCTATGCGTTCAAACATATCAATAACCACATTTACATGGAAAACAAAACCGATTTTTCTACTCAATAAAATGCAGTTACTTATAACGAAAACACAATCATAAACAAAAACTCAACAAAATTTTCAAAGCGTGAAAACTAAAATATAGACCCTCATTGCGAAATTTGAAAATTGGCTCCCATTTTGCACACCCTTGCACACTCACTAAAACCACTGCTGTCTAAAGGTGTTTCAACATTCCTCAACCACACGGGAAACAAACTCTCATAACTGTTAAAACTGGAAAGACAGTCATTTTCAACTCAATGAAAGACACACTTTTTATTTGCCGGCTTATACCCAGAGCTGCGGAGCACCGGAGCTGGGCATTTTGCAAGAAGCCGGAGCTCAGATTAATGTTTAGGAGCCATAGCTCAGTTTGGAATTTAGGAGCTGGAGCTATGTCTGTTTGAGGGATAGCTCCGGCTCCGGGTTTTTCCGAGGTATGAACGGTTTTGCCGTTCACTAGAAACCATTACGTTTGTTAGCATAGCATGAAAGGCAAGTGATAACTAAATGGTAGCGAACTAGCATTGTTTTGCACGGCAGTACATTTTCAGAAGGGAATAAAAATGCAGTGTAAACAATTGTCGACTTTTCTTGAGGTTTTCATCTGTGGAAACAAATTTTATGTATTCAGCACGGTAATCGGCCGTATTTTCTCCTAAGCTTTGCAGGTTAAATTGTGCTTTACTTTTCCATTCATCTCTGCTTACCATGGATGCAAAAGAAAAGAAATCAGAAGGTTTCAGCTACTTTAGGATAGCCAAAGGTGAATTTGTTATTGGAAGCCATACGATTCCGGTCGTAATAAATAATAAAAGGTCCTTAGGCAAAAGCAAGACCAGTGACTGCCATTCCAGAATTTGTTTATGTTACCATTAACTTGAGCAACGCTTCTACTGGTAACTGCTCTCTGAAATGTCTGAACTAGCGATTGTTGTTTATTCGCTGATTTTCTCATGGTAAAAGCGCTGATTGTGAAATAACAACCAGATTAACGTACTCAAATATGGGTGGTATATTCTTGTAGTTTTGTGTACTAGATAATTTTGACATTCCAGTCAACTTGAGGCAAACCAAGACAATTGAAAATATTAATGCGTAAAAACGAACAGACGCCGGAACCATGTTACGAAAAAAGCGACAAGAGCTCCACAGCTGAAGCCGCATCCATGTTCATGAAGAGGAAAAGCTCCAGAACCGGAGCAATTTCATTTTTTCGACGGCCCCGCACCTTCCTTATGTCTAAATACAATTGCTAAGGTCAAACGCCAGACAAATACTCATTTTCTGGATGATGCTTTCCAACCATCATAGAATATTCGATGTTGAAATGTTGCGGCTCAGTTGCTGCGCGCTCTACTGCAAACAAATCATCATCGCGAATGAAAAAGGGCGTGCGGTTTGTTTGTAAATGAAATCTTGATTCGATTAATGCCTGTTCCGGTTCGCGCGGGTGGTTGCCGGTGCTCACGTTCAGTCTTCAAAAGTGCGCACAGTTCACTGGCATTGAGCACCAGCTTTCAGCCGTGCACTCTCCTGCTTGCCATGTCATCTTTCAATTTCTGAAAGTGAACTGAACTGTGCGAATACGGAGGCTTTTTCGCCGTAACAAGAACCTTTGCTGCGTTTGGTGATCTTATGCTGGTCAAGCATGCAGCATCCACATCTCTGGAGACCAGCAACGAAAACAAACAGAAATGCATACGTTTTTTTTAATTCGCAAACGTTGGGAGATGTCGTTCAGTTGACAGAAGAAAAGGAGCGAAGCTTCAATAGTTTGGACAAAAAATTGGGTTTCTTCTTTAAACTTGCAATAAGTTGGAGTGTTGCAGTTACACTATCATGTGCAATATATCTGTCGTGACAATAAAAAGCATTACTGTTTGGTTTTATCGTCAGTCGGTTACTGAAAGCACCATCGACAAGACTTGGGCTCTCCATTTCATTGTAATTTTCCTAAGCAAAACTGTTGCACTGTATTAGCAAAAATATTTGGGACTTATTTTGACATTTTTTTGCGTTTAATAAATTGCAATGTTTATTCCGTGTTACAGTAACCTTTCACTATAGCCACAGATGTTTGAATAAGTTCATGAAATACAGCCATGGCAGAAACGGAAAAACTGTGAATCTGTTTTCACACTTGCAAGTCAGCTTTAAATATTATTCTTATCCACTGACAGCTGCTGAAAAAAGTTTTTGCTACCAATCATATTGCTTTTGATCAAGTAGCACGAAAACACGGAACTGGTTTCATAAAAGAAGACATACGTTTGACTTTGTTGAAACTCTTTAATCATAAATGAATCAATTACTTAGAAATCGCGACATTTTACATGCGATTTGCAAGAAGGAAATGCATATAGATTACCATCACCGCCTTATACACTCTAACATACCTTCTGGTGACCCCAGATTTTTCACTACTCCGTTAAGAACCAGCGGCTTGCAGCATTCTTCTCGTTTCTACCGTATTCGCTATCATCGTGAGTTCAGATAACGCTCGATGTATGGGCGATTGAAAAACTTGTTTGTGCGTATTTGACGCTTCCACGTCGCGATATGGTGCCTGCGGGACATTCGCTGCGAAATATTTTGCGGACCGCTGCCCACATTCCTGCCACCGAAAATTAGCGAACGCATAATATTCCACGAAAAGAACAAAAACATCTGTCTTGTTTCGAGGATTTTCGCTTTATTGTCTTGTCGACGGAGCGTCAAGTAAACATAGCTTTGGGTTGTTCAAAAATTGTCGTTCAAGCGCGTGGTATATGCAGTAAGCGGCAAGCCTCAGCAAATTTGCTTAGGTTCATAAGACGTACGCTGCAGAGTAAATATATTGTAATATGTATTACTAAACATTTTTGTAAATCTACTAGAATAGATATTTTTGTAAATCTATTACTGTTATTACAATAGATGGCAGGTTCGAAATCTGCTGCGGCCCAGCTGCCTGCCCACTGCTGTGCGTGTGTCTCGCATTAGGATAATGAAAACTTTTCACCAAAGCGATTAATTCTTGCCATAAAGTCCTTCTGCACCAGCGCAGAGGGGCTAAAAAGTTTATCATCAATCACGGGTCAGAAAAAACATTTGCTCTTCACGCTGCAATGTGCAATCAGATCATGCTGCTGCCTTCATGCTTGCAGAGCAGCTGCGCAGCCTAAGCAGTTTGGCGTTTTAGCTAACCTGACTGTTGTATGTGCCGAGTGCATATACTGTTTTCACGTAAAATGAAATGCTTTTCACGACAAACTTTTAACCTCTTTTTCTTACTTCGCTGCCAGGAAAAAAGGAATGAGGATAAAAAAGTGACAAACTTTATTTTTTTTATTCTAAATGCTATCGTGACACTAAAGGCAAGGAGTTTGTTAGACAGTGCTCATAATTTTACATTCTCAATATGTCATAAAAAATAAAACTTTTTAAGTTTCAGTCATTTTATGAAAAACCTCTGTCGTTTTAAAATAACTAATTTTTTCTCTTTACTCTTTTGTAGAGTTCACAAGTGTTATCTGCTACAAGCTATGGAACTGAGTGATGAGAATGTATGCTTACCGAAGCAGCTTATATTTAGATTTGAATTGCCCATGATTCAGAGACTTTTCTGACCGAACATTAAAAAGTTTCTACACTTTTAAGTACTGCTGCAAAACAGTTTGTGATCTCATCTTTTGATTTGATGACAAAAGTATAAGTTGACTAAAGGTAGGTAGTGTGACTAGTTGCCTTGGGTCTTAAGCAGTTCACAATATCCGACGTATATTTCAGAGATAACTTCGTTATTTTTGTTGACACTTGTTTGCTGCTTCGGTCACCGATGACTTCGAAAACGTCTGCTAGCCTCGGTAAAGCACTTACTTGTTGCAAGTCAGCTATGAAGTATCCAGACTTATCTTCTGGTCAAGACGAAAAAAACGTATTTGACGAAATCTGCGACTCTCACACGGAAACAAGCTCTAACGAAGAACCGTCAGGGAGCGCGTCAAGTAAGAGAAAGGTCTCTTTCCAACTTTGTGTTTGTGATGGTGGAAAAGCATTGTCCACAATCACGTTAAAACATGTAAAAACGTACAGGTTGGTCCTTACCCATCCATTTATCTTATATACCCTTGGATCTGTGTGCTGTCCCTAATTTTCGCTGCTATGCGACGTCATGTTCTGTACGACATTTTTCTCAACATTAACAAGGATAATGCCATGATAACAGGTGCCTTCCATTCATCAGTAGAGTGATAACGTTGTTTAGACACAATATCCTTTATGTATCCCCAAGAGAGTTGTCACATGTTGTCCTCACGTACTTGTTACAACCCGCTTTTCACGTACAAATGGATATTCATTTGCCATATTGCGTAGTTTTACATTTTATATATTGTACATTTTCTCTGAAAAACATTAAAATGTGTGTAATACATGCATAATTAAGCCCATGCAGCTGCCATTTAGAGGAGGATTTGTTTGTTTCCTGTTCGTGTAGACATACAGAAAGTAAGGATACATTGTACTGCAGCAACCTCGGAACAAAGGATTGATTTGGCTAACACAGGATGGATCATAAGTCCTTACCATCCGCATGTTATTATGTTATAGTTAAATCTTTTTCGCATAAAGATTTCACCACATTTTGGGATTTTTTTACAGATTTTAGGGTTTGCCGCGGCTTTTTAAGTCTGAATAAAATTGATGAAAACCTATTAAAATTTTGGTGTCAGTACAATTGGAAACAATCGTGCAATGCTAAGAAAAGAATCATAAAATCAAGGTCGCCAAATAAACGATGGCTTAAGTAATGTGTTTTAGTCAATTCAGAGTACATCCTACAGTTGCGAAAGAACTAGACACGATTTTTTAGACTTGAAACACAAAAACATGCCAAAGCGTTGATTGAAAATGAGAAGAACTGCAAATTACGCCGTTTCCAAATAAAAAATTGCAATAGTGTTGCTAATAGTTGCATCAACGTTCACAGTTCCGTAGGTACGTTTGTGGGTTTTGGAGTAAAAGCTTCCCTCGTTCATCATTTTATCCTGGAGTAAGTTATATTTGAAGCATGCTTTGAGGTTAGTTCAGGGAAGAGAGTAAAAAAGCAAACAGATTGCTGCGCCCTTTAATGTTGGCCCTTTTCCGAAAAGCGAGCACAAAGTTGCGCAGCTACACATGCGTCGTTTAGAAAAAAATTTGAACGAAGTTTGAAAGTTTTGGTTGTTGATGAGTCTGTCTGGGGCGGTGATAGCTTACCCATCAAAATCATTATTTTGCAAATGAGAGATGAGAAAATCAATTAACTCGCTCTGAGTCAATCGCAGATGCACTTGTTGTGTGAAAGAGTTAACTGGTCGACAAACTGCAACAGACTTCAGATCATCCTTTTCTAAATTTCAAACTGAAGTTAATTGCTGCAGATTTAAGGAAATACAAACTTCGCTACCGTTTTCATCGCGATTTTTTGGCTAATTGATATAAATGACCTTATGACGAGGCGTAATGACGAGCCAGCAATGATAGAAAAAGAGCCCATGTGGATTCTTGATTCGTCTCATTAAAAATGGAGTAAAGGTGATTCGAAGCTTTAGTGAGTTGCAATAAAAAACATGAAATGTAGCAATCGATCTTTTCCAAAAAAATGTGAAGCAATCGATGTTTCGCTTAAAAATAACAATTGCAAACGTTTTCGTGAATTGTAAATGAGAATTGTAAACTAAAGGTTTTTCGCTAACTCATTTTCAACTAGTGATTCTTTTTTTAAATACCCTTTTATTGGATTTCTTGTTCTCACAGCATACTGCTAGGTATAGAATACACTTCACCAATCATGAATCACCAATTATAGGTTTCGAAAACACTTCGCAATCAGCAAAGGGTAATTTTAAATTGTTGACGCCTAAACTATGGCACCTGATTTCAAACGGGCTATGCATTCGAACGACAAGCGATTTTCCTTGTTCAAACTGCTAGCCTGAAGGTTCGCTCGTCTTTTTGTTTAAGTGTCGAACTCGTAATCATGTCATCTCCCAAGCAGTCCAAACCTCCTCTAGGTCTTGCGTGGCACCACTGGGTACTTTATTGCGGAGATTTCACATAACTTCGTATAACAAGACCATCGCTTCATTAAATTAGAGTTTTCACTTGGTACTTTTTTGAATAAGGAAAAAGTCACAAAATTCGTAATACAGTTCGTAGTGATTTACGCAAAAACGTGAGCTAGCCGAAATGAAAGCTACTAACGGTCCATTCTCAACCGCTCTGTAAGAGTTCAGTTGTCAGACTGTCAAAAGAGCTCACACTCAAGTAGTTGACCTTTTAACATGATAGTGATTTATTACCCGCATTCATCGTTAGCTCGTGTTCGGAAGGGTTTGTCAAGCAAGGGCCTCAAGAGTTAACCCCAATGCCTTTTGCTTTCTTATCGTCGATTGCAGCGCAGCCAGTGCAGGACGTAAGTTGAATTCTAAAACAATTTGAAAATGTTTTTTGCAGATTTCTGCAAAGCTTTTACATCAGGATTTTAAAATCTTCTGGAAACGAGCTGACAATGATCGAAAACGAAAAAAACTGACAAGCTAATGCCGCTGTGGTTACGGCACGACTTTGCGTGGGCGTTGTAGCTCCCGCGCACTGCCTCTTTGAGGATGATTTAATTAGCAAGCAAAAACAGTCTTCGTATACGCTTGAAAAATATTATTTTTTCGCATGAATGCAGTCTGTAGAAAATTAACCTCTTAGAAACATCTGCAGTGGCTCCAAATTAGGTAGTGTACGTTTCTAACAAATTTTCAATCCGTTTTTAAATTCGTTTGGCGGAAAACGTTTGCAGTTAGCAAATGCAACAATACCATTTATCCCACTCAGAAATTGGAATCTCGGTCAAGCAGGCTTGCGAACAAAACAAACTGCACAACTCGTTTGCATTTTTAACAATTTATATAAAAGCTTAATTTTTTTCAAGCAATTCTTGCCGTTTCTCCGGTTTCATTGCTCTGTTTTCAAGTTTTTCCTTTTCACGTCGCCAAAATTTGGTAGATTAGAAGACTACAGTCGAACATTTCGTTTCTTCGACAGCACGTGGCATGTGTGGAACCTTCTGGGTTTTAGAAACTACCAAGCTCAAGTCCTCTCCTACAGAGCGCAACTCTCTATCTTCACTGTTGTGATTGTTGGTGTACCGGAATTGCAGAAGCTGGTTAAATTTTACTACCTGACTTTTCATTGCTGGACGTGAGCTTCAATTTTCTACATGCGCTCAGGGACATGTGATGTGGCGCGGTTTTCCACTTTTCCACGCTTGCCACACCGTCACTTATTTTTTATTTTCAACAAACGAATAATCCAACATCCGAATATTATGCGTTTCTGCCTACTCTCTAATCATGTTAAAGGGAAGTTGGTTTAGCACTGCGCATGAATGAGACTCGATTCATGCCTGAACTTCTTAAAATTACGAAGAAAAATCTGTCCTTCGCATTACGATGTTTCCGTAAAACCAGGAAATAGCTGTAGCGTCGCGTTAAGACCAAGAGAAAGACGGAGCTGGACATTTGTGTTTTTGGCTTCCGATCAGTCCAGCTGTTTGCGATCGCATAGAGCAGAACGCAAGGCATTCATGCAAACACCACAGTGATCTCGTTCCTCCTTAGCTGCTACTTTGCAGACTTTTCATCTGGTCTGTGAGAAGGCGCAAGTGTTTGCCTGAACGCCAATGTGCTTCATTTAGGGATAGTACCGTGATGAGACATGCGACAGAAATGTTAGGTCATTTTTGAATAGAGGACAATAGCTTAGCAATACCTTCGAATAGCTTAGCAGCTGCCTTGATATTTAAATGAAGCCTGCAGAAGGGCTGTGATCGCGAAACTTATTTTTTTGAAGAAATGTAGCAGTCTAACGTTATATAAGAAGTAGAGGCAGAGAGCAAGGACTCTACCTTACAGCCAAAACTTGGGTAAAAGGATCTACGCACAGTAAAAAGCGTGACACCAGGTTGATGCATCTAGACCTAAATGTGAGAACGCGTATTGGAGACTGAATGAGTAAGTAAACAATCCCCGCGTTTATATAAGCCTTGACACGGTTGGCAACTTATTGTTTTCCCTTTGATTTTCCAAATTTTTTCGACTTGCTAAGTTGTACTTAACTTTGCTTTTTTCAAACGAATTGAAATTAATGAAGTGTTACACATAGTTGTGCCACGAAAAGACACCCATAAAGACACCCATTTTCAAGTTTTTCGTCAATTCTTCACATATTTCTGCTCTCTCATTTTTAAGAACAGCGCATGTTTGAGTTAAATCTACGTTGAAATATTACTAGCGTAGCTTCGTATGTCAGGCAGTTGTCAACAGGAGCCCATTTGCTCCCAGCAACTTTTCATGGCTCATTAGAAGGTAAACACAATTCTTAAATGCGGACCTTTCGCAATGCTTTTACCGAAATACACCCACTTACCTCACGCAACAGACTAATCTGTCAAACACAGCCTCTGATGTCATTGCTAAGGAAAAGGAATCGCTCTGTCGTTTCCAAACATGTCGCTTGAACAGCATTAATTGGCACAGGACATGGAATGACTGCAGATGAGAAATGCATTATAATTTTAGAAGCATTAAAAAAGGTAGTAAGAATAGATAAAAAGAAATCCACACTTTTGCCAAGCGTTTCGAGTGCCTTTTGGAGTGACATGGGTCAAGTTGTTTTAAATGGACGTGAATGCATGACTCATGTTATTTCGAAAGCACAGAATTTTGTCCTTTTTAAGCTGCTCTGTTCAAAAGCGTCTTTGTGAAATGAAATTGCGGCAAAGAATTAGGACGGGCACTTTTGACAACTGTGAAAGTGCCTTAGAAATTTTTATTCTTGATGTGATAAATGCTCAGGTTAGAGTGCATGTGTTGAGTTACGCCACTCGCTGTACAGTGCATCTTGGTACCCAATTGCTTTGTTTTCTGCGCAGCTGTTGTTGGACTCATGGAGATCAGCGAAGAACAGGCGCAACAAGCCCATCACCCAAGCAAGTCGACCTTGCGAAGAAATCTTTATATCTGCGCAGTGGCTTTCATGATGAACTATGCCGCATACGGAGGTATCCGCAGCGTTTGAAGCTGTGTCTGCGCGCTTAGTTTTACTGTTTTGCTGATTCCTCGTGGCCGTACCGCGACGAACAGCACTCCTCAAGCACAAACGCGTCAGTCTGCAAAACGTTTAAACTATATGGGTTGAGGATGAAAAACAAAACGGTTCAAGTTTATCATTTCTCAAAGTCAGAAAAAATCTCAGGTGTTATCTTTTCAACATTTCAGTTTGGTTGCAATGCACGTTCATACTCGCCACGTTTCCGGAAATGTTCGTTGCTGCTCAAAAAAACGCACAATAAAACTTGTTTCAGCTGTAAAGACCCGTCGCTTGTTTAGCTTGTTTAGATAAGCAGAATCCCACACAGCCCAATATTGTACGTCTCTGATTTATGTATCAACAAATATACAGCGAAACCACTTTGTCCTATTAAACTCAAAAGACTTTCTCAGGAATCAGGAAATATTGCTCATGTTTAAAAACAAACTTTTACATCGATGGCTTTAAACACAGATTGGTTACCTACAGCAAAAAACAGCGCTGTCCCGCAATTAGCCATGAGTTGTGTGAACCAAACGGTCGAAAAACGATTTTATGACAGCTTGCCACGCAAAAATATTGTTAACTGAATGATGACGACACAAATGCAACTAGAAACTTTGTCACACCTGAAACATCGAACTCTGCTTTTAAAAATCACAGTAAGCTTGAAAATGTGCCGCGACTTGATAAAAAGATTAGTTGAAAAACATGACTTGATCTTACTAAAGAGTAATCTTTTGTTTTTTCCACGACTGTTTTGCCAAAGCATATCTGCGACCAAAACAACCCTAGGAGGTTTGAAAATCAAGTGAAGTTAAAAATGCTTGACGCGTGCCTTAAGATCAAGATAAGCATCTGCGCGAAACCGCTTGCTTGTTTGAAGCTGTTTGGCAAAACACCCGCGTGTTGCCAAGGCCGGTCGAAATAGCGTAATAAAGAGCGGGCACAATAAAACGGCTCTCGTTAAGTTCTTTGAAAACAGCCGAGGAATGTGGAGTTGGCACCAATTGTGAACTTGCAACAAAGCGTCAGAAATGCTGCGATTTGAGCGATCAACCAGGAAGGGGGATTGCCGACAGATACAGTGCCGGTGATGAATACAATGCTATGCAAGCTTTTCTTGCTAGATTGCGTGCGAATTTAACGGCCACAGTGTTGAACACACAAAAGAGGAAAACGTTGAAAATAATGCCGTGCATAGTATTTTTACCATCGCAACACTCACGAAACGAAGTGATCAGTAGTAGTTGAAAGACTTAGCGTCACTCGCCATAACTAAAATTATGAAAGCAACTTTTCAATTTAATTGAATGCGGTCCAGGCTGCGAAAATACAAAAAGCACTTAAGCGAAAAGTTGCTTTTATGTTATGACAAAACAAGAAAGCAAATCTAGTTTTGTTGATCGTGTAGCACTGCAGATGGCCAGTAGTTTCAACAAGACGTGAAAACTTACCAGGCAGCAGCGTGAATTGCGTTTGTCACGGAAAATGTTGCTACTCGATTGCTACAAATTCGCATTCGACAGGTATGAGAAATGCTTGCAATCATGATGTTTATCTTATTTTCAGGGATCCTTTTTCTCCAAAGCAGCATCAACATCGAGGAAGGATTGGGCGCAGCTGGCCTGTCCACCATTTACGCCACGTCGAGTTTTTCCAGTCTGTTCGTCACTCCTATCCTTATCGACTTTAAAGGAGCGAAGGCAGCCATTATTCTTGGCGAAATCGGAATTCTGCTATACACGGTTGCTAATTTTTTTCCAAGTTAGTATGATATGCCCGAAAATTTATGAGATCTACAAAGAGTTTCAGGATATCACATTGCGGACAAAACTATTTCACATCTTTTGGCCCACACTGCTCATTGCGAGGTTATTTTGAAAGGACAAATAGGCTTATTAATTTCTGTTAAAGCATGGCCTTCGATTCGTGAGTTATTGTCAGTAGCCAGCACATTTGCGCATTTGAAACCTTACGGGCATATAATATAATGCATATTTCTTTGCAACCCAACCATGATACAAACGTGACACAGTTCTACAAAACAGGTCGTTGGTTGTTCAGTAACAAAGTTCTGAGATACTGTATGCCCTGTGATGCATAGTACGAGTAGCAGTGAAGGTGGTTTTTCTGAGAAAAATAAACAAATATCAAGTTGCACCTATTCCTTAAAAGTGGAAAATTTCAAAATACACTTGTACGGTGGTTAATATTTTTTAACCGAGTTTGTTTTCAGAATCGCTGATGATAAACTTCAACTTTCGTTTTAACCTCTGCAAACTTCTGTTGGTTTCGGTTAAAGCAGTGGTTCCCAACCTTATTTGGGCAAGGGCACGCTTTGCAACTCAGTTTTTAGTTCACACGGCACACCGAAGCTAATGGCTGAAAGGTAAACAACATAAACATTCTCGTTATTAGAGTCGTATGCAATAGGTGCAACCATTCCGCGACGCACCTGGTATTGTCTCGCGTCACCCCCAGTGTGCCGAGGCACATGGGTTGGGAAGCACTGGGCTAAAGTGTCCGGGACTTTTTACAGCCATTCAATGTCAGATCGCATATGGTTTTTGTTACTAAAAACCATGAAGTGTCAAGTTGGTTAAAAATGAAGTTTTGGTAACTTTGCTCAACCAGAGATTGCGCACATGGAAGCATATATTTTTCCCAAATGCTTTTCTGTTTTTATTCTTAGAATTGGTTTGCCGCATCGATTAAATATGATGATTGTAAAATTTACATCGTGCCCATTACATTTTTAGTGTTTGTTTTATTTCAAGCCTTTAAAGGTTTTCTATCAAATTACTTGCCTTGGCACAAACTGATAAATTTTTTTTGCAGCAGTGGTTTAATTCAAAAACCTTAAGCAAAACAGGAAAAATTCTTAGTACGTTTGCAAAATTGCTGTAAGCTATTTATTCCATACGCAACAAAGTTCTTGGCCGATGGATTTGATATAAGCCTTTTTGATTCGTACATTTCGCAAGTCTAACGAGCGCTTGGTGATGCCTTTCGCATGCTTTGCAGGTTGGTACACAATCATTCCAGCCGGTATTTGTCATGGCTTGACTGAAAGCGCAGCTTGGGCGGGTTCCTCCGTTTACATCACATACTTGGGGGAGAAATACAGCGAGTGTATTTGCCGGGAAAGCGACATTCCTCTGCGAAAAAAGAAAAACAAAGAATCTTGCGTCTACAGATTCTTCAGCGTGTTCTACACGTTCTTTTACTTATCGCAGGTATATCACCAGGTCATCTTTAGCACACGTGCTTTGAAACAGGGTTTACTAGAAGCTTGTTGATAATTAATTATCTTAGGCGTGTGATTTTTGTCAAGTTTCATGATGCAAAGATATCTTATGCAGTCACTGAAAGCGTCATTTGAACTGTTCTGCGATATGTCGAAAAGACTCTTTACCCTTTTCGAAATATTCTAAGTTGCGTGTGGAATCCAGCTTACGCTAGAAAGCAGAGTGAGGACTGCTTGTGTTTCAACCAAATGAAATAGACTTTGACGTAATGGCACGAGCCTGTTTATGTGGCGTTGAAGGAAAAAAACTGACGAAGAACGCAACACTGCAAAGTGTTAAAACTGGAAGAGATATTTGCACTGGATTAAATAGCACGCTTGCAAGCAGACTGCGTTTCATTAGTTACGTCTAATTGAGTTTGTCATAACCCCGTCCATTACACGTGACCTACTTTGTTAGATAATTCAGCCTAGACACGGTTCTTACTTCCAAGTCCCTACCTAGCCAGAAAAATGTAACGCGAATGGTTTTTAACTGGTTTCTCTAAAAGCTTTGCGTAGTTGGCTATTCACAATTTACCGTTTTAAAAGGCGAGTGCTGGAAGGACTGAGATTGCGAGCGAAACACCGGTGTCTGGTATGCAACGTTTCAAGTGCAACAGTAATCACATGCGATCGAAACTGATTTACCAGTAATCCCAGCGCTCAGGGCAGACGCCGATAGCTCAGTCACAGGTCGCTGGCTTCGTAGATTCAGTTCTAAACAGGCAGAATGTCCCACGAAAGTTCAGAACTACTAAGATAACTAGATGTCGGTCACTGGCCTCTTGCACCAGCTGAGAGGGCCTTACCAACGTTGAAAAGCATCTTGCTCCTGCTATACACTCGCGTAATCATTGTTGATTGTGTGTCCATCGTTGGTAGAGTAGGTACTAGGTGGTGCAACATTTGCTACACAAGTGTGGTGCAATGATAGCGGAGAGGAGCGCCGGCTTTTACGTTACGCAACGGCGTGTTTGTCACGCAGCTCATAAGCCAGTTCAAGGGTAAATCAAAGTTTGATAAAACGGCTGCTTCTGAACCTCGTGCTCCGCATGGTGCGGAAGGAGCATGTCAAGGGTTCCTGCAACATTCTCTACTGCAGTAGGTGTGTCATATGTGATGGAAACAGGGGAGATGTGGGGTTGTCACTCATGACGACTGAGCGTTATTAGAAAGAGAACGAGATTTTATCGGTAAAGCAAAGAAAAGACTTTTTACTTGAAATTGCATAAAGAAAATGAGCATTGCAAAACCTCTCCGTTGAGATGTCTTCGCGCTATCTGGTTGAAAGTTTGCTACGTGCTTAATATGCTAAGAAGCGATTAAAAAAAGTTTATATATGTGAACTACCACTTTACATTGCTGGTCTGTCAAGTAGCCTGTACACAGCTTGATTTTGTTGTCGTAAACCGCCATACATACGTCGACACATTCTCGGCAGAAAAGCTTACCTGCAAGCCCACCTTAGAACTGGACTTTTGTTTACTGTGATGAATGGCGGAGAAACTGCCCGCTAGCAGGATACTGCAGTTTAGTGTATGATTTCCGGCGTGGTCGCGAATGAGTCGAGTTGCATGGCGTGTTGGGTGATGATTTAAATTATGCACACACATAAATTCTCAGAATGGCGGAAAAATGCGATCAATATAGCAAGACAGCGACGCTTATAAATTATACACAACTTTTTGATCGTTCGCAATATTTGATCGTTCAGTTTTTTTTGGCATTATGTATGATACAAATTTTCTGTTTAAATAAAAGTGTAGATAGCCCAAATTATTGGCATTGTTTATTTTCATTTAAGAGAAATGTTTAGCTTTATATCAAAAATAATGTCCGAAGTAACTGAAGTTAACGACTTGATGGCACGTTTTGTTAATAAACGATGAGCATCACCAGTGAAATTGAAACTTTATTAACGTAATTCTGAAACGTCTATATCCCTTGTCTGGATCGAGTCCGTTTTTCTTTGCTAAACATTTGGTTGTATTGTATGCCTTCAACAAAGTTGTGATCATATGGACTGCTTGTGTTCCGCTAGAAATTAGTTCTTGGCGTGTCAGAAACGATGCAGCACAATGCAGCAAGGCTGCAGTAAGCAAAACCGGAAACGTTTTCGCCTATCTGTACTGTATATCTAGAAAACTGACATGCGTCACGGTGTAGCCCGCGTCGGATGATGTGAGGTGATTGCAGGGTTGCCAGACATCTCTTGAGAAAAAAAGCCAAACCATATCTGAAAAAAAGCCAAACCGGGTGAAAAAAAGCCAAATTGTCAAATAAACATGAAATTTAATTATTTATTACTTGGACATTTTATAAGAATAAAGTTGTAGCATTACCTCTACACTCTACACGAAAAATTCTAAATCTTCATCTTCCACATTTTCTACAGTGTTTCCACTCGAGTCTTTAGTATTATGGGTTGCCAGATGTGCTACAACTGTATTCTTTTATGGGTTTCCAGATAACGTTTGAGAAAATACACCACGCACTGTCTAAAAAGCCTAATAACACTGTTCAGCAAGACAGTTAAGCCAAAACACCAGTCTGATGGTATGTGCCAACTGCCTTGAAAAAAGCCAAATACTGAAAAGAAAACGCCGGAAAGCCAAACAATATTTTTTGACGCCAAGTGTCTCTGAAAAAAGCCAAATTTGTTACATTTGGCGTCAAAAAAGCCAATCTGGCAACCCAGAGTGATTGGGCACTCAGCTGGCGAGGGTGCCGCAAACGAATTGTTGCCAATGCCACGTGGTAGCTCATGCCGCTTCAGCTGCTGAATAGCAGGGTGCTGAGCAACCGCTTGTTTTACTTGATTTCCGCAGAACGATTTGCCACGTGTTGTCGAGCGCGTTTCCTTCCTGCTCGTACCATCATCGCTGCCACGCGTAAATTAAAGAGCTTGCATCAACATTTATACATTGCATGACGAAATTTCTTCGAGTGTCAGACGGTGTACACGAACTTATGAACTTTTGGTTCGGCGTTAACCTCAGTAGCGCAGATGCAGATCAGTAACGGGGCTGCCGCTGCAGAAAAGCAATTAATTCTATTGATGTTTTAAGATATTATTCACCGAGTGATCATAAACAACCTTCCCGCAAGATTTTTTCGCAGACATCCAACCAAAGCTATGCATCAATTAAAAAAACAAAACTGTCAAAAACAGATGTGACCAAGACATTTTCTTCATCACCTATGTTCCAAAATTGACAGGAAATCGGCCCAAATATTTCGGAAGTGGGAGTATTACCTTTCACAAGGAAGCTGCTGTTTTGTGTTTGCAAATGTAAAAGACATGGTCAAACATAGGCTTCAGCATCCAACATTATGGGATAAGCCGTTAAGATTTTCACAAAAACAATATAGCGTTGATACAAATGCAATTCACGAGGGAACTGAAAGCTCATTTGTTGAGTTAGCGCATAGGTGTCAAACTCTGGGCGGCGGGCCAAATTTGGCTGCAGTGTAATTACGTTTGGCCCAGGAAGCGATATGCAGTGATTACCAGAGCTGGCCCGCCCGCCGGTGTTATGGTTTGTAGAGCATGCACTGCTAAAACCAGGTTGCGGAGTCGGAGGTAAAATATCCGACTCAAACGTTTCCAAAATTTCCGACTGCAACTCCTGCCTTTCCAAAATTTCCGAATCCGACTCCTTAACATAAAGGGAATGAAATTTGGCTGTTAAAATCAATGGAAATCGTGGTACACAGCAAGAAACCTCTATTTCAGCAAAAGTTTCAAAAGAAATCGTACAATTTCAACAGGAATACCCAATTTAAGAGTGTAATGTAAAAAGATCCAATTGGGCTTGCGGAGTTGGAGCCGGACAAAAAAATCCGACTCCGACTCACAGTGTTGTTAGGAATCCGACTCCACCCAAAAACCTCCGACTCCTTCCGACTCCGCAACCCTGGCTAAAACTTCAATTCCCAGAATGCTCTGCGACTTTGCATGTGTGCAATATTAGTTAGATATTTGAGCAGAATTAAGTTTTGCTTGTTCCACGTTCAGTGTATAAGCAAAAAGCGTTTGGTTCCATACAAAAAGTCTAATTGTAATATCTAGAGAAAGATTTTTTCAGTAAATGCCAATATTGGCCGCGGCATTGTACAATTTGTAAATTTGACCCACTGTGTATTCGAGTTGACACTCGTGAGTTTCAGCGGATCTTTTTTTCGCATCATACACCGAAAGTATCAAGTGATGTCATGTTCGTTCCGCGGGAAGTGGCAACAAACGATTTGATCTTTTACAGGATGATGTTCCTTTTTTACTTAAAATCGTATATAAAAGTAGTCATCCTCCTGTGGCATGATGTAGTTTTTCTCAAAATGTTTTTTCAATACTTGATTTGAGAATTTTTTCACAGATACCTGCGGCCAGATATTAGAGTAAATACTTTATCTTAAATTTCAGCGGTGTGGCAGTATTTTTCATAAAAAGGGCGATGGAGTTGGCACAAAAATTTTCTTTTTTGCCGTCGTATGAAATTCTGACGGCTCCTTTATTTTGTGAAAACTTCCAAACAATGTTCCTTGTTTTTCCACAACCCAACACCCCAAAAAATCACGTCTCCGCAATAAAATATAAGTCCAAATCGAAAGCTCGGTTGCAGCCAGGAAGTTCGCTGCCAACGAAATCAATCAACTCTGTTTGACGAAATTGTAGAAATGCTATTGCACAAACCGCGCAGCAAGTCGAAACACGTTCTTTTGTAATTTACTTAAAACCACTCTTGCCTCTTTCGAACCGAATCTGAATTTTGTGACTGCAAAACGTCCACCTGCTACCAGCCACTGATCATTTCCGTGTTGTTTGCCGGTCTGCCCTCATAGCAAAAACAAATGGAACGAGGTTACATGACCTTTTTCAAATCATTCAGAGATTAATAGCAATTACGAAATTTCAATTTTGTTTTTGAAATTACTCACTTAACTTTTTTTCATCCAACTTGTACAAACCTGTAAAGTCGGAAATAGTGCAAACATCTTATTTGTAGCTGTGTTGATTATGTTGTTATCTATGGCTTGTAAATGGTAAAATCACTGTATAAAATACGATAGATGTGAGTTCATTGGAAAAATGGATAACGCTTGCAAAAGTGCGTATGATGAGCACATGAACAAGTTTCTTTTATTTTCGAAAAGCATGTTTTGTTCCTGTTGTTTCTCTTATGCTTCACCTCACAAGATGAAAAACCTACGAAATAGCCTATCAAAATTTTTCTGCCATGTCCTAGCGTCTGACTGACACTACGAAAAAGGCATTTGAACTATGAAAAAAGGCACTCAATTGTAATTGACAATAATAATTATTATTGTAAAACACGCAGAAGCTTGCGTATTTCATTAAACAATCGTGTGGAAATGTTGCGTGACCATCACGTTTTTGCCGTTACGTATAGCACATGCGCAATGCGAAGGTTGAAAGAATGGTGGGATTTTCCCTGCCGTTGTTCTCGTTTCTGAACGAGGTGAATGACGCTGGAACTTTTGGCAGGTTACCGGAAATGCGCTGGTGAGTACCGTGTTGCATGAAGCGGGAAGCGGTACAAAGGAGGGGGTTGAAAACGTATCCCGGACTCGAAACCACTCCAGAGGAGAAAACACGGAAAGTACCAGGTGGAATGCTTCAACGCCGCCCTGGATTACAAGCAGAACTGTAAAACCTTGGGAATTGTGCGGCTCGCAACAGTGTCAGGTGGAGAACTGCCCTTTGCCGTGTTCGATATCGTGAGAAAATCGCTACAGCGTTTTAGATTTGCAGTCGACTCTATTTCTTGCAATGACAAAACTTTCGTAATGAAAAGTGAACAACGAAAGTGTACCGCCGTGCAAATTTTGTTTGATTGGGCTGCAACACAATGGGTTAGGGCTACTAGGACACTGTCAACGAAAAACTTAATATGTGTTCAGCACCTGGACACCAATTGAATATGGGATAGGCGGCACCATAACTAGTGGTCGCGACCTGCAGTAAGGCATATTGCGTTTTGCAAAACCAGCCACTAAAACACATTGTTAAAAATTGCATTCCTATTTTTGTAAGAAAGCCCCAGAGCATTTTCGACATGATCCTGACCAAAATGCCAAACTTCTGCTGTACTGTAACAGACTCTGTTAGGTGGTGCTCTCCACAAGGTGGTGCTCTCCACAATGAAGGTAAACAAGGAATCGATCGGCAAAATTTTGATAGGAAATCGATTTCACGTAAAACTACGCGTCCTTAGTCCTCATTTAAATGGACTGACGATGTGTAATTTCAGGTGAAATCGAATTCTTATTAAAAATTTGCTTATCGGTTCCTTGCTTACCCCACTGTGGATAGTACTTACTTGAATATAGATATGATATGTGCAAGTTTGAATCATCGCAAAATGAAGAAAGCATTGCCCAGTCGACTGATTTTTTGAAAGCTTGCAGAAAACCTAGAGCTTTTAGTTGTTTGTTAGTTGGACTATAAAGTTAGCTTTAAATTTCATGTTAATTTGTAAAAGTGTGCACATTACAACGCGATTTAGTTCACTGGCGCCCACGGCAAAAATGTATAGTAATGAAATGTGGATCACAGTTTTTGAAGACTGTCATTTTTCAGGCGGATTTCTTACACGACCAGCTGACGACGAATCTGAAAAAATATGAGCCAGATGACGGGGCTGTTTTTCTGCTTCTATCAATCTTTGTTGCTATGCAAGTTGTTTTCACTGCCGTTCATGCTTTGGCGTTGTCTCCCATCCCTTCTCGCCTGCCAGACCACAAGGTGAACCCCACCACAAGCAGATCTAGACCAGGCAGGAACATCACTGGATGTTTTCAAAGTGAGTTGAGTTGAGTTGAGTTGATTTTATTTGGCGATAATTAATATTCAGCAAGAAAAAACGCAAATTAGTGCAAGGACGCCAGGGCATTAAAGGAACCGGAAGGTTGTCGAGTCGATGCCCCTGTGAGCAGATCTTGTTACCGAATGGACTGTTGCTTTCATATAACTATATCTTTTGATACATTGGCAGAAAGCGTGATTTGACTGCGATAAGTCTCATACATTTTTTATTCTCATACATCCTCTGTAGATCTATTCCTTGTAGGTCCGGACCTTTGTTCCGCACTCGCTTGTGAAAAGCTACAGCAGTAAAATACAAAGTGTAACAACACATGGGCGTCGGAAGGGAAGGGCAAGGGGGCCTAGGCTCCCCTGGCTTTTGAAATTATTAGCAAAAAAGGTTGTTTTTTCAATTTCGAGGCGTAAAAACTAAATTTCACCACTTTGGCCCGCCCCTGGAAAAATATTTGGGAAAATCCCGTACTGTCCCCCCTGGAAAAAATCCTTCCGACGCCCATTTAACAACATTCCAACGTTGGCCTCAAGTTCTGTCTTTGTTTTTGTTAAAGCTCATGACCATGCATATTTAAACGAAGGCTTATTGGGACTCCCAGGCGCGGAACCTGGTTGTCACACTACGGGGGACGAAGAGCTTTCTGAGAGGGGCCCCAATGTTTTAAACTATGTCCAACACATTTTTCCAGTGAGGACGAAAAACTTTCCATGGGAGTATTCGCCGCCCTAGTTACGGGCCTAGGGACTCCGTTTAGAAATTGAAACTTAAACGAAGCACAGATGCATTGAAAGCATACTATGATATTTGCTCGCACATGTTTTTGTGCTGAATGATTGTTTCGATGGTGTGGATCCTGAGTCGATGAAAGTACTTGCTGACGTTTCGAAAAACACACGTTGTTTGAAACAGTGACAAGTTCACTGAGATTTCTGCGTTTTCTTGTCGAGACCTACAAGTGACTGTAGCGATTCTTTCTACGGAGCAGTTCGTTAAGAACTACATGTACCTGCTGTTTGTATCACTATAATCTGATGTTTCTCACAGAGATCAACACTTCGGTCAGTTCGACCGCCGTTTCTGGAGTGAAAGCGGAAATAAAGCAGACGTTTCATCACATGGTGTCGCCGTTGCATCTTCTCGTTTTCCCATTGGTTTTCTACGCCGGTGTCGTCGCCGCTTTCAATGTGACCGAGTTTACCCGAGCCTACGTATCGTGCGCTATCGGAGTCGAAAATGTAAGACTGGCAGTACATGTGGGTATCATAACTAGGGCATTGTTTACGAGATGTCCATAGCAACTTTTGCTTTGGCCGCAATTTTTATCATTAGGACATTTTCAAAACCTGCGTTTTCTGCCAAAGGAGACTCATTACTCCTGAGGATTGCGTTGACGTTTCGGCTTCTAGGTTTTCTGCACACGCCTGTTGTATGCATCCTGAAAGCTTTTCAGCACGTCCGTCAATTATTACTATCTATGTTGAATGAAAGGAGACGAGAAAGAAGCCGAGGTGTTATTTTCTAAAGAGATGTCCTGGGCTATCTGTTTGCAAAAGAAAAGGTCGTGATAACATTGAGAGTTTTTACGGTCTCAAGTACCGGTTTCGAGATTCTTGTAACATGTTGTCTTTTAGGTATGCGCATTTGAGCCGTCTATCAGCATTCCGCAAACGCTTTTGAAACCATCGTCATACCAGGGGCACGCCTGTAGCCAAGGGTGGCATTCCGGGGCAGTTCCCTCAAATCATGTTTTGCCCCCACCAAAATTTTGTTGTGTCAATAAAATCGTTATACAGTTTGTCTTAAACATGTAATAAAAACAAAAATCCTTCCCCCAGAAAAATGTATTCTCCCCAAATTTTAAAACCTGGCTCCGGCATGGTGGGTGGTCGGCAATCTGCGGCTCTCTTGAACATCTCAGGAAACTTGACAAAATCAGGTAGGTTTTAATTTTCGTTCAGCGAGAACATGTTCTCTGTTGTAAACTAAATTTCAGACGTTGGGAAATCGCCACAATTAGCTTTTCCACAAACAACAGTCACAGACGCTTAATACGCAACACGCAGATGTTTCAGTGCGTAATCGTTCTAACATACGCGTGAAAGCTAGCTGCATGCCCAGCCATTGTGCCGCGACAGAGTAATTAGCATCGTGTGACCCAACCTTGAGCATAACCTGCTTTATTTCAGGGTTGCTAATTTGGCTTTTTTGAAGTCAGATTTTGAAATTCTGACTTTTTTTAACGCACAGACAAAATCTGGCTTTTTTTCAGTCGGAAAAGCTTGTCTCTGGCAAAACATTTTCTGAGCTGCATATTCATTACAAACCTCTTCTGACGAGAGTCTATGACAATGCAGGGTGCATAGAATATTTGCAAAGATTTTACTGTTGCCCTGAAAATGTTCGACGTATTTAATAAGAAACAAATGTACGACAGTGTAATTACGGGGAAAGAAAATGCTTCTGAAAATTGGAATTGTATTATATCGTTGTTTCTGACGAATTTTAATATCTATTTTGTGTTTGGTTATGCATGCTTTATGTGTATATGTCTTCCGATTGCTCTCTGGCTTTTTTGGGACAAGTTTTTTTTTGATGAAAACAGGTTGCCAACCTTGCCTTATTTCTCAAGTGTGTCAGTGAAATGTGGACAGGGTCAGGCCTTAGTTTGGAGTTGCGAAGAATTCAAAAAGGGGTAAATATGGATTCACAAACACGGAAAATCGAGGAAGAAAATAGAGGCACTAAGCTAGAAATGACTGGCATGTTTGGATTTACTGCAGACAGCAATGGATTGACCCTGTGTTTGGTTTGAGGCGATGAATTGTCTAACAACAAGAAATCCCACTGAGGAACGCACTTTATTACGACATATTTGGGTAAAACAATCCATTGGACACAAGAAAAAATCTATCCGAAGAAAGAAAAACGTAACTCTGTCCTGAACAACATGTGTTTGACAACAGGATAAAATCAAATGTTATTGTGACTACTAAAGCCAGGACACAGGACAGAAATTATCAAAAAAATGAGGAAATGTCTTGTCAGCAAAGACAGTCAAAAGGAGGCAGTCAAAAGGAGAGATCGTTGAAGTTGGCTGAAAGCAGAGCTGTGAAACCGGAGTCCAAGCTAGTTTGGATAGCTGGAGCCGGAGCCTGAAACTTTTAGAGCATACGTCACCAACCTTTTTGAAGCTGGCACCCCTTTCATAGCAAAGGGTGGCGTTCCCACTCCCTCGTTTCAAAAGAAAGCGTAGGTATCACAAAAATTACTACTCGTAATACGCAAACCTACTGACAACACGACAGAATAACGTTTAGTTGTACCATTTGATTTTCATAACTTACTGCTCATTAGAAACAAAACTGGTGACTTTTTTGTTGCTTTTGGTGCTTATCTGAATTATCCATTCATGCCTTGGCACACAGTTACGCAGAGCCACACGCAAATCGTTCGAGGGGGTCAAACAGTTCCGATACTTGTTGTTAAAATGAAGTAGAGAGGAAAATCCAGATTCATGTTGTTGCAACAGGCACTAGAATAGAGACAGGGCGTTTGTACTCAATTTCTGTTAACTTTGCATGGTTGAACAACAAACTTTCGAGTTCTGTAGCATCAAGCAACAATCTTGTCGTAATTGTGCCACAAACATTTAAACGTCACAATGAGCTTAAGATCACATCACCGGCCATCTTCAGCTTGGTAACCGCAGCGTGAAGCAGAAATAGCAATGCACGCATTGAGCAATTTAAATTGTTAATTTAGTAAGGTTAGCTCGATTAATTTGGCTGAATAATGTTCTTTAACAATTGCAAGCTTTTATAAATCTCGGCTGTTTTGAAAAAAAGTACATCCATCAACATACAACTCTCACTCTCAAAAATCGCGTTTCGGACCCCTGAAAATCTTGTTTCAGATCCCAGGGGTCCGAGAATCCCCGGTTGGGAACCGCTGTTTTAGATGGTGGAGCCGGAGTCTGGAATTTGGGTTCCGGTTTCACAGACACAGTTTGTGGGCAAAGTGAGTTGTACAAATAATACAATGGTTTTAGTTTTCAATGGACCAAATCATTCTGGAACCAGAGCCAAAAATTTAGATGTCAGGAGTTGGAACCGGAGCCTGAAATTTGAGTTCCGGCTGCCAGCCCTGGCTGAAAGTACCAACGCCATGCAAGTCAAGATCATCACTTCGGCTTCAACATTTTCTATTGCTTGCGGTGAATCATGCCTTGTCGATAATACCGCTCAGGTAGTGTTGGTAGGTTGCTACATGAGTTGTGAAGAACTGAATGTGAGCTGATAGAAACCTCTTGCTGGCCAAGCAAGGGAGAGGATACTTTTTCAGCTGTAATTGAATGTTTAACGTAAAAAGGCATAGACACTAACCGCATTGTATCTGTTGCAACTGAACGCACACCAGGCATATTCGACAGGATCGTTTGCAAAGAGTGTTTTTATCCATGTTTAGGTTATCTAGTTCGAAAATCTATCAACGCCATATGTTTCTGAGACTTCAATTTTTAGCATGTATTTGCTCTTAGTATATTCAGCACTACATCACCCATTGATTTTAGTACGTTTTGATTATAAGAAATTTTATGACCGTATTTGTCCACAACTACATGGAGACAAAGTTTGTTAAAAAAAAAAACTGCAAACGTTATGCACTAGTAACTGCCCATTAACTTTGTGACGTTCTTGAATTCTTTGACTTATTTGTTTCTCAACCTTCGGGTATTATATTTTGCAGCAATCACGGTTGTGTAAAAGTTGGTGCAAGTTTTGAGAAATACGTATTTTTCTGCTTAGCACTGCGCTCATGAGCGCAGCGGCGTAGAAGGAAACTCTATTGCTGCTGGTATCAGATGTTGACGCGTGACTTCAAAACACCTTTTACCAAGATTGCTTGTGCGTAATTTTGTAATAAGCAGCATCTGATCGACAGTCTAACCTCTGATGACAAAGTAACTTTGTCGCTATAATAACGTAACACCTGGTTATAAATTGTAGGACGTGAGGTTGGCTGTTATGTAAGAAACGTTAAACTGTGTCCGCATGAAAAATCGACTGTTACCACTGCGGTTCTAGTAAAGCACCTTCTTGAAAATGTGAGAAGATTTGGCTCCGAGACAAAAAACGTTGCCGTATGCGAATGCCAATTAAAAATTTTTTGGCATTTCACAGTATCTTTTACTTCGTTTCCGTCGTTTTAAGCTGAAGTACGCGGTGGTGCCTCAACACGAAATGTCGAGAATCTAAAATCCAGGCCATTCAGATTTTTAGAACGAACCGTATTTGAAGAAAAGTCTTAGTGGCCATCCTCTTACCATTTGCAAAAGCAAGGTTTCAGTCGGTATTGCGTTGCACCCAGGCCCGTAGCCACGGGGGGCAGTCGGGGGCAGTTCCCCAAATTTTGTTGTGCCCAGAAACATTTGTTTTAGACATACAATAAAAACAAAAATCTTGTCACCGTAAAAATGTATTTTTGCCCCCCAACCTTTGAACCTGGCTACGGGCCTGGCTGCAACTAAGTTGAAAAATGAATCATGTTGTTGGACGAACTGCGATAAAAACAGACTAAAAATGTACATTTAACAAGATGCAGGCTACGTATTTGAGTGCGTAGCACCAACTTTAACTGTTTCGATAAATTTAAAGATAACAAAATTAAAACCCCTGAAAGCATCGCGTAAGATTTCCAAGTCTGACCTTCCCGAAGTTCACACAATTATAGTATTTGCACTTGCATCGCAGTGAAGTTTATCTTACGGCAACGACAGCGGCCAAACTGTCTTTTCCTTTTTTCTGTTTAAGAAGATCTCTATGCGTTCCACTTTAAGCCAGCGATTACGTGACAGTCTTTATCTACGACCTCTTACAATTGGAAGGTGTGGCTGCTATAATGCGGATGGAGTCTTTGATACGTGAGCTGTTTTGTGCAGTATGCCGCAGTTTGTCCAGAAATGATTGCTTTGTAATTTCGGCAATTGCGTAAGCGCATAGCAGCCCGCTGTTGTGGCTGTTGACTTGTGTTACACATGCCGTGCATTTAGAAATTTCACATTCGCTGAACGATGGTTCGTTTCTTATGTGCTTTCTCACAATTTTGTATGTCGTAGTAAGCTGTCTGACGTGCATAGTGACAATGGGACGAATTCTACTGGGACTGAAAGGGAGCTGCGAGAGGCCGCGCAGAAGTAGGGAGATGAGCACATTCCGCATGCGTTGCTGCAGAATAGAGTATTTTTTACGATATCCTGCGCGAACGTGTTGCAAGTGATGTAGCTTTTCACTGTTTGTGAAAAGAGATTGAATCATAATGAACAATCGTCTAATAACCAAGCCCGTTTCCGCGGGGGATGGGGGGCATTCGGAGGCAATGCCGCCCCAAATCTTGTTGTGCCATGAAAGATTTTTTGAAAACATGATAAAAACAGAAATATTGCCCCCCTAAAAATGTATTTTGCCCCCCAAGCCTTGAAACCTTGCTGCGTGCCAATAACTTGGTTAAGCAATAACTTGGTTAAGCAACGATCCAGCGGACTTGCACCTGTTGAATCCGAAGGCATTGCTTACTGGGCGCGTGAACCCTGACGTGAAAGTTTCTGGGGCATAGGGACACGGCAATTCCTGTCGTACCGATTTTGGCAAACAGTGGACCAAGCAACACCTGCCATTGTTGCGAATCAAGCAGAAATAGATTAAACCCAAACGCAACCTTGAAAAAAGAGACTTGGTTCTTGTAGTGGATGAGACCACCAAGAGAGACTTGCGGCCTAAAGCAATTGTGCAGGAAATATTTCCTAACAAGCGCATCGTTGCCAGAAGAGCACGCGTTGGTACAGCGCTTCGTTACTTGGTGACGTTCGAAAGTTGTTTTTCTTGGAAACAGCTGCGTAAATTGCAGATACTTGATGATACGTCCGTCCCTGTTCGCTATGTATTCTGTTGTAGAACGTCGTTTTGCGTTTGCTGACACATTTGGGGCTATGAAATAGCCTACTGGCATCAGAGTCCAGTGTCGCGGTATAGTTTGTTTCTTGTTTGTTGCTTAACTCTGGTTTGTCAATTTGCTCACTGATCGTAAAAAGTTGAGAAATTCCTATAACCTGAAAGGCAGTTATTTGGAGCCGACGCTTTAACGCCCGCAGCGGTCACTATATTGGCCGCAACATTTTGGGCCATAACTCGCCAGCCGCTGAGCTGTTTAAACCCTCTACAGGTCCGGAAAGTCTTCTAGCTTCGGTTAAAAAAATTGGAAAGTTTTGGATTTTGTTTTTTTAGCGCTGACGTCAGAATGGTAGGCTTTTGCATTTATGGGTGATGTCATCGTCCCCTGGGAGCCGATCCAACGAGCCGATTTTGTGGCTCAAGTTTTTATTGGATTCTAGGCTATAATACGAGTCTTTAGAGCTTTTAATCGACTCTCTGGCGTTTCTGGATCCAAAATTATGGCTGAAATCCTCTTTTGATAAAAAATCAGAAACGAAGTAACATGGCCGAATGTTCGAATCTTTCTTGCTGAGCAAGCCTTTTTCTATTACATGTGCAACTTCATTTTAGTTTTTGTTGATGCTGTTGAATGCTACAGAGTTAACTGACCACTCCTTTAGGCATTGCAGCGCTGAGTCGCGGTGGCAGATATTTCAAGATTATTCAAATATCTGCGGAAAACATAAAAGCTGAAATGGTGCCTTAGTTAAAGTTTTCTGGACGTGCGACTGACTTGTCATATCTTTAATTTTGCAGGTCGGCTTTGTGGTGATGGTCTACGGAATGTCGAGCATGATCGTCTCCGGCGCATCAACAAAACTCATTCCACTTCTTGGTCGAAATGTTTTCATAGTCATTATGTTTTTGGCCCACCTTGGCACTTACTTGTTCAGCTTGTTGTGGATACCTTCGGCTGATAAACCGTGGCTTATTTACTTAAATTCTCTTTGCCTTGGAGCTTGCGACGGTATTATGACGAATATTATACAAGGTGAGTTACATCAAATGTGCGTTTACGATGGACAAATGTATTGAAAATAAAATTTTGAAGGTTTTGAATCTCGTTACTGTGCACGTTCGAAGTCATTGAGCACATTTTTTCAGATGTACATTCTCACAATTTTCTGGACCGTCGCAAATCAAGGGTATGTAGGTGTATTTTTAGATACACACACTGTACATGGGTAGTGCAGTTGAAGGAACTGCCCTCAAATTTGTTTTCTTCCATTCACAAGCCCACTCCGATGTAATGATGTTCTTCCATTCACAAGCCCACTCCGATGTAATGATGTATTTTTAGATACACACACTGTACATGGGTAGTGCAGTTGAAGGAACCGTATTTTTAGATACACACACTGTACATGGGTAGTGCAGTTGAAGGAACTGCCCTCAAATTTGTTTGCTTCTATTCACAAGCCCACTCCGATGTAATGATGTTATTTTCTCGCTATTTTTATAAGAGTCGCTTCGCCTTAAGAAGCATTGTTTCATGGGTGGCGGAATGCAGCAGTCACGCTACCGCGATTGCTACTTGTGAGCAAAGTCGGAAGTAAGAGCTGGCTTAGGCCGATTCGTCTGGCGCGGAGTTAACATAGATGACGTCACAATCCATCCTTCTCGAGGTTCGAGGATCAATCCCACACTGAAGGTGTGCGAACAAAACCGGGTCGCACATGCTTCAGGAACCTTTTTCAAAGTAGGGGGCACAAGTGCAATTCAAAAAATATATAAAATTTTTGTGGTTCGAATTTGCAACTGTGACGTCACAAGCATTGAGATATGACGCCATTAACTTTTGTCAGCATGTTCAAGCAATTTTATGCAATGTTTTATGAACCCTCAAAAACCCCTTTCTACACTACACCCTATCCATCTGCGCTGCACTGACTTGACCACATAAATGTAACTAGTTGTTCTTACTAATTGTGTTAAACTTATTTAGACAAAATTCCGAAATTTAAAAGTGGAGGGCCACGCTCTCCCAGTAAAAAGTGTGGGAGCCTAGGCCCCTGTGGTTCCCAGTTCCGCCACCTATGAATTGTTTACCAATTGCCTCTGTGCAGTTTTTTTGCTGACCGCAAAAATATTTTGAGAGACCCCAACCGTTTTATCTGAACACCGAGATGGTTGTAAAGCAAGATTTCATAGTGTATTTTGATGGTGATAGTAAAGCGAGTTTCTGCTGTATTTTGAGAGACCGTTTCGGTCCCTCAAAACACCTTAAAAAACACTGTCTCTGTGTCTGCGTGCCTGTATACGAAATTAAACTGGGCTGCTGGTATCACATTTCTCTCATGTTCACGTAGACGTTTCCAGTTGATTAGCTTTACTCTTCGTGGGTTTTATTAATTTTCTGTTTCATGCACTTCGCAAAGCTGTGGATGCCCACGCAGTAGGTGAAACAAATATTCTTTAAGCACCATATAGTATGCGATTCTTTGCTGTGAAATGTTTCCTTTTGATAGATACTAAACATGAGGGTATTCTCAATTGTCAGCCAGATGCTTGATATCCAAAACGTCTTATGAAGCAAGTGTGTTCCGAGCTAGCATCATCATTTAAATGCATCTATGTATGCAAAAAGTTTTATTCAAACTTAGTGCTCTTGAGCTGAAACATCATGCGTGTAAAATATACGACTCAGCTATGCTGCCCCAAGATCTGTGGATTGTGTACCTGAAATTATCGTTCACGGTGTGTTGTCTCCGGTTGATGCAAAACCTGAAGAAAATGAGATTCACTTGATGATATTGATCTCGACAGCTTTCGAACACAAGCGATGGATTAAATGACTTTTGATTCTGCCCTTAAATATATTAACCTTTTCAGTCTTCATGAAAAATACATACGGCAGTGAAATAAACTAGTTTTCAAACTCTTTACTTTTCTTGGCTGAAAATACTATACATAAAAGAGAAGGGTAGAGCAGTCATACGATTGCTGTTAAGAGACATATGCTCCACTGAACAAAGAGGCATAAATGTGAAAGGACACATACGTAAGTGAAGCAGTTAATTCGGATGAACCTTGTACAACAGATATAAAGGAAAACGTCGTGCACTGCATTCCATTTCATAAAATAATAGCATGTTTATGAACTCATTCCTGCTAGTGATTTGTCAGCTTTTGTGTCTTCAGCGTTCATTAGTCAGATTGCCAAGTTAGTTGTGTTGCTTTCAATGGATTGGTGGAACCGTTCCTTCTGATACATTCTGTATCGTCTGATCTACCGTCGCAACGAATTCTGTACTACCGCATCCGCAAGCCGAACTTCTTTGTCACAACATTGTTACTTCATTTCTGCGTCACAGGCTGCAGTGCAGCAAAGGGACACATACTTTCAGTTGCTGCATTCAGTTCACTGCAGCCTCAACACACTGAAAAATTAGCGTAAAGGCTGCACTGCATCTCTGCCCAACGTTTATCATTACCATTGTCCAGATTGGTTGTATGTTAGTCAGCAGATACATCATGGTACGGCTAACACAGGCGTGTACAACCTTTTGCTATTGCAGGCTGCATTACTTTTATTTATGTGAAGTACGGCCGCCAATGACTTCGAATTATATTTATGAGATACGTTTAATTAAAGAATAGGTTTTATCCGGTATGTGTCATTTACTTATGCCTAAAAGTGTAATAAAATGTCAAACATTTTAACGAATTTATTAAAAGAAAAGTTTCCAAAGCATCATAGCAATCAATGACTCCATTGATCTTGCTTGTTGGCAGATAATTTTGCAAAGACCGGTTGCCTTGCCTTTGTTTTGCTTCAATATGCGCCAGCACGGCGGCCTCACCTTATATTTTAAATTACATGTGGACGGCCGCAAATCTCATTATCGAAGGTAGCATGCGGCCGCACGACCGCAGGTTGTGCACCGTTGGGCTAACAGATACGATGAATAGGTTGTTAACATTGATAGCAATTAAGCCCAAACCACAAAAACAGCGAAGTCATGCACAGCGAATCATCTGACCTGCTGTTTGTTTCTCAAAACTACTGTCGTCTGATCCACTGTTGACATTTCGTCACTTAATAGGTTGCGGTAAGTTTACAAATTTCTTTGACATTTTATTTGACAGGAATGTTCGCTCACTACTTTCAAAACAACCTGGCAATCGCCTTCAGCGTAAAGAATTTTGCTACAAACGTGGGTATCGTTGTTGGCACAGCCACGAGCACCAGTTTGTGCGTCAATGTCAAGATTTACATCATCTTCGGTTTGCTCTTATCCAGCATGGTGGCGTATGCGGCTGCTGAGAGGCTACACCAAGCGCAGCAACGCAGGACAGAAACTGAGTCAACTAATTCGTGTCAAGAACATATAATAAATTAAAGAGTTTCACTTTCTTTGCTTTTAAGACTAAGCGATTAGTAGTGGTCTTAGCAATTTTGGGGCACCTGTGTGAAGTTTTTTTTTGGGCGGAAATCCCAAAAAATCATCACTTCATGACAATGCGCGGTCCACAGAACCGTCGCCAGAAAGTCTTCAATGGGGGTTTTAGGGTTGTGAAGGGGGATTGACATTTAAATTTGATAAACACTCCATTGATTTATAGTGTTTCATATTTCAATTTGGGTGGGGTTAGTGCTTTGTTTGGTAGGGCTAAGCCCACCACAGCTACTACGTGACGACGGCACTGGCGGTCCAACGCCCAGTGTATTTAAAACAGTGTTTTTACAGCCATATCTGATACTCAATTTCGCACCGACTTATATAATATACCTTCTTTTGTAGTAAATTGTGCTTCCCACACATACACCATAATCCAGTGTACAAATAACACAACGTACAGCAAACCTAACACCCCACTGCTTCCCGATAGAGCGTAGACATTTAAAAGTTCAGTTCTGACTGGAAAGAAGCATAACTGTTGATCTAAAATTGCATCAGCCTTTCCTTAATTATAAAGCAGACCATACAGGCATGTGCATGCACATTTGTTTTTACATTTTGATTCTCTCCAACCAGCGGCGGATTCAACCAGTACGGGGGCGATTTCACTAATATCTGATAATCAAGTCTCATTACCGGCTCATTACTGTAATAGAGATGAAGTACACTTCCCAACATTGCTGTGACAAAACAATAAACGGCAAAATGACCTCATATCGCGAATGCAGTTTTCCGAATTGTACAAAATCATGGTGAATGAAGTTACTTTCGTAGGTTTTAGAGGGGGAGTTCGCCCCAATCCTTCCCCCTTGGATCCGACGCTGTCTCCAACAAGACCAGTTCTCACATTCTCTCAGTTTACTGTTTGGGAAACGACCCTTGGCCAAAGGTATATTTACAAAAACTGTTTTGTTCTTGGATTTTCATTGTCGTAAATTACACGTAAGCATGCATTTTCTCTATGCAGTAAAACACCTGAGAAAGAACTGACCAATCATAATTTCTTATGATGAGATTAGAATGAATCAAACCTGCAGTATTACTCACAAATTTTAATCAGACTTTAATGTTTTCTTGGTCCCAACAGGCTGCAGTTATGACGGTCCAACATGAACAAGTTAATCGCACATAACTAAAAATGCATGCTATACGCTGAATGAACAGGCTTATGCTAGTGTGGCGGCCACAGTTAAAGTCACATGAGCCATTATCGGGCATGATGAAGTGCCTTGGAGAGACACCGCAAACAGAAGACACGTTCAACTTGCGTACAAACACATATAAAGTGACCAACATATGAACTTTGTCGCTGCTTGAAGCTTAAAACTTGCTGTCTTCTTAGTAATATCTCCTCAAACGTTTGGCGACGCAGTCTGACGGCAACGCTAGAGACTCGTCGTTTGCTCATATAAACTTGGTTGCTAACATTGAAATTGATGATGATTTCCGCTAGTATTGATGATTTCCAAGCAAGAATGAAGCGCCAGCAGCTACGCCTTGCAACTATGAGCAAAATAATTCTATACCAGTGCTTCTCGACCTTTTTTGCGACGACTCAAATGAAATGCATCAAGTAATATGCATAGCTTCGGCCAGTGGTGTAAGAGGCGGGGTGCAAGCGGACCCCCAGAAGTTTGGATGTGTAGAAATCTGGACAAAATCCCTGAAAATCCGGGCAAAATCTTTGAAAATCTGGCAAAAATCCGGGCAAGAATGCCGGCCAGCCTTGTTTGATTTGAAATAATGGTGCCCAACGTTTGCAGAAAAACACATGAAGACCTGATGACGTTTTTTTGGATGTCATAACAAAAAACTGTCTTCATGATCCAAACCACGTTTAACACAAATGCGTTTCATAATCACGAAGTGAACTGTACACAAGCAAGACAAATCAACGTAAAAAATAAGTTAAAAAATGTCCTGATTTTGTCAAAAAAGTCCTAAACACGGACCACAACCTTTAGCTACCTGGCACATCACAACCGCTCGCATCACAACCAGGGTTGCCAGGTCAAGATATATCATAATTGCCAAATCAGAGACGTAAGTCGGGTCAGGCCTGGTACGCGCTTAAGTTTGTCAAAATATTTCGCGCTGTCAAAATATTTCGCGCTTGCATACAAAATTCTTTTTGTAATATTAAAAGTAACGATTTTTCGTCCCTGATGTATGTTTGTTGTGCTCACCGCAGTGACCTCTGTGAGTGAAGTGATTGTAATTTCTCTTAAGTTAATTTTAGAATTACAAACACAGCTGCGTTTTTCGTTCTCTGCAGCTCAGATTAGTACTACACGCTTTTTGAACAGGTGGCAGGGGTGAGCAAATTAGCACGCGATGAAGTTGCGTCGAAAATTTCAATCACATGATTCTTGACTTGATATCAGAAAGATTTCACTAGATATAGTCTCAGGCAAGGATTGCGGTTTCCTTTGAAGTGCTAAAATGACATGTTTTGATTCGACAATCAGTGTGTTTGGACACTGCTTCTGAAAAAACTTGTGCGAATTACAAACGAATATTTTTCCCAGAGTTTCAGCAAAACTTGCTACTACCTCTTATGCGCCGAGCGACCTATACGCGGGATTTTAGTTAAATTTTTCTTTCGAGCCCAAATCGGGCTTCAAAAATAAATGTCGGGGTCGGGCTTCAAAATGAGGCCCATTTACACCTCTGTGCCAAATATTTTATCAGAATATGCCAAATACCTTGAAAACAGGCCAGTGGCTTTTGAATTACTCAGGTGATCAATGGCAAACATGCAATGTTGCTATGGAACTAAGCATAGAATTACTGCATATAAATTAACAAATAACTGTTAATCTCAAAGTACCATCTCTTCTTACAGAAAATGCTATTAGGCTTTCCAGGTTCGGATGGACCAGATGCATCAAATCGCTAGTCAAAATATGGCAAATAACTTCAATGAATGACAAATTAACAGGCTGAACAAATCTAAAAGTTGAAGCTCAAAGCAGACAGGACTTTAAAAAATGCCAAACAAGGTTTTATTCTGCCAACACCATTGAAAAAGGCCAAAAACTATGAGTACATGCCACAGCATTTTCTCATGTCAAAACGCTATTAGCCACCAGTCAAAATATAATAAGACAAAATGCCTGGAATTTGGCATTAAAAATGCCAATCTTGCAACCTCACGGCTAATGATCAACTAGCACGTATCGAACAATATTGACCGCCCTTAACCCTAACTAAAAATCAGGTGCCTATACGCTTTGTTTGGGGCTCTCCACATCTTGGTTCGGGACCCTTATATTTTGACTGGGGCCTTTGTCCTTTGATTGTACGCAATTTATGCTTTATCTTTTTACTGTGATTCTTATCTTTTGATTGATAATACCCAAGAGTCTAAGCGTTGAAACATATCAATAAATGGTAAACGAAGCTGATTTTTCTACTCAATAAAATGGAGCCAATAATAGCAAAAATACAAGCATGAATGAAAACGCACAAGACTTTGAAAGCGCGTAGATCTAAAAATGGGAGACCCATTTAACACGCCCAACGTACTCACTAAGACCACTACTGGAAGTAATCGCTCATTGCTGAAACGGATAGTGACTTTTTATCCTGCTGTGGTTGCAGTTGTGCATTCTCTACTTTCAAATGTGGTTCGTACGCAAACGATGCATTTGATACAAGTTATCACATGTTGCTGGTGACTCTTGCCGAACGAAGTTTTGCGATTGAGTTTCACAAGTCGAATCATTTCCTGGCATTAATGCGGAAGATTTCGTTTATCGTTTTTTTGACTCTTTGAGCATTCATGCCCTTGTTTCCCCAAGTACGAAGTTTCGTTGGCAAGGTGATAAAAACCACTGCCTACAAAATACGGCGTTTAGAAAAAAACGCGGATATTTGTAAAGCTTGTTCGCTGTTGCAGATAAATTGTTCGTTTTTTTTATTTTTGGCCATGCGCATCACATCTTGTTGTTTCCAATCTTCTTTCTTTTCAGTGTGCAAATTGTTCACCTCACGCTCTTGATGGAATTCTTGATTTTGTTTTGTTGCAACAAGGTCTCAAACTTCATGTCGCAAAAGGTTTCTTGCTCTTAACATTTTTTGCCGTGGTTGAGAACTTTTGAATTTTATAGGTTTTAACAAAAAATCAAAATATGAAAAAAGCTCACGCAACAACTGAATGATGCCATCGATAAACCGCGGCCTGCGGCTGGGACTTGACATTTTCATTCTTGTGTGTAAAAAACTATTTGATTTTGAATAAAATTGCGTAAGAGTATGTTTCATGTATTTTGTACAGCCAGATTGGGTTGTTTTATACGTACTGTCCCGAATACATCAAATGTCATCACTGCCAGACACTTAACATCGTCTATTTCAAAATTGGCCGCCTAAGCCTGATGTTGCAGCTGGCATGGGCGTCGGAACGGGGAGAGGGGAGAAGCATTCCCTCCTTAATTTGAAATTTGATATTTTCCTATTAACGTGTTAGTAGAAAAATGTTTTCCCCTTAGTTGCAGGTTGGTGAAATGAAATTTCACCGCTGTCGTCCCCCCCTAGTAAATCCTGTTGGTAACTCCCCGGAAAAAAACACAATTGGTCCCTGGAAAAAATCCTTTCGACGCTCATGGCAGCTGTGTTATCAATCGACGAATTGGTTGACAATGCATGTGTTGTTAGTTTTGTGAGAAAAAAAAAAAAACATGCAAGAAACCGTTCTGTCGTAACTTATGTGTAATCCAGTACACTGTACAGTACAGAGCCCAACGCGAATGAAAACATTAGGTCTTTTAGGCGTAAGCGAGGGATTTTTAATCAATAAGTTACTTCTTCATCGATGTATTGCAACAATGAAACACGTCGTTACTACTGCATCGAGCAGCAACAAACGCCAGAACTGATTGCAAAACAAGAACGAATTGCTGCAAAACTGCTTGTAAGATAAAAAAATTCAAATCCATCGACACGTCAGCATAACGAGATTGGAAACGTTGAGTTGCAGATGTTTTGGCTAGGCGGTTTCGGAAAAGAAGCTAATTTGACCCTTTTAGTAGCTACAAAAATATCTCTGCACCTCTAAATTATTGCGTGGTTGGGAGCAGTAAGAGGATATTCTGCTCATTAGATGACACTTCACTCTCACCATTACGCTTAAATCAGATGTGGAATTTCACAGCGAATCAGATGTGATAGTAAAGTTGTGTCCTATTTACTAGAGAGGAGCGCTGTTTCCTTTACACATTCAATACATCCACCGCTTCACACCCAAAGTCACTTTAGGATTTAAGTTTACTTTTCACTGCAGACCCATTTTCCGCTATGCACGCCGAGGAAAATTGTGGTGGCCGTAAAAAGCAGATAATGATGCAAATTTTGTCTGCCATTGGCACAATAAGGACATTTCTTCGCGAAGCGTTACCTTGTCCACATCTGCAAACACAATGTGCTTGGTTTTGATTAGAGGTTTCTGAAACAAGTCGGCGACAACAGTGGTGTCGGAGCAGGAGGTGCAAGCGCACTCACAAGGTTTTGATTTGCCAAAAATTTGGGCAAAATCTCAAAAAGTTTCGGCAAAGACATTTCGACATTGTTTAACAGTGGCCTACCAATGAAATTATACATATTTTTAGTGAGTGTATAAATAAAAGTTTATTGTGTCATAGGAACCACATAAAATACATATGAAATCAACTAACTATTTCTAGAAACTTCGTAGGCCTACTTTATTATGCGGAAGTTGATGAGTAACTGACTCACTTGAAAGTTTAGGCAGAAATAGGGTTGCCATACGTCCGAAATTTCCCGGACATGTCCGGAATTTCGTTGTTAAATTTGTGAAGGAAATGATTTTAAAAAATGCCATGTTGGGAATTTTGACAGTTAGGAAATTATGTTTTAAGTTGAAACAATGTGCATGTTCTCAAAGGTGAGAACTTCAACTTTTACTTCTTTGGCTGCTTGCAGCGCGTACAATAATTTTGCCAGAACTAGACCTAACCCATCCCCACAGCGCTTTTTTGTTTTCGCGAAAAGTAGCCATTGAGACTGTCAGGAATTTTGCCTCTTCCGACATGGTAACCCTAGGCACGAAGGCATTTCATTTACGTGCTTTATTCATTGTAAACTGCGGGAATAGAGCATGCTACGGGGCACCTTCTTCATATTAGTAGAGTCCATGCCAGGCAAGTACAGAAAAGAGGTGTTTTTAATTTTAAGTATAGTGTTTTGGATGAACACATTTTGCCGTACAGTTTGTTACATTTAATGTCCTTAATTAGGTGTGAGGCTTCTTGTTGACAGCAATAGCTGGAATGTGAGTGGAACGCCAAGCTCAGAACTGTGAGGCAGATGTTAAGCCTTAGAGCACTGAGCCAGGCAGCTTTTGACAATTTTCTTGCACAGCCTAGCATACTTTTTTTCAGTTGGGTTATTAAGAACGAAGTTTTAAGTATAAAATTTTCTATTATAATGAAAATCATGGCCAATAAAAACGATATCAACGACATATTGCAAACGTTTTGATAACTCCTGTTACCACCATCAGTGCATTGCAAATTGAACTGCAATGATCATGCTACAAATTTTCTATTTTCACGTCTGTGGCAACATGTTAGGTTAGAGGAAAACAATGCACCAAAAGCTACAGAAAATTTATAGGGAGAAAGTTTGTCGCATAAGCGTTATTCGGTCAAATTTGGAAATTCTGGCAAATCCTTTGCACCCTCAAAAGAATTGCCTGCTCCTACCTATGGCGACAAACACTACGCTAGCGGCGCACACTTAATTTTCTGAAGCAAGCGGTTTAGCATTAAGCGTTTGTCAGCGTGCTATACCCACGTCTTATTATATTTTGAAATTTAAAGTCTCGTTGTTTGCGATCCACCGTTTTTTTTTTCCTGAAAAAGACAACGTTTAGGGCATAATGACAGTAAAGTGGCAAAAATCGACTGCAAGGATTAGGTGTCCTTACGAAAGCACACATTGATCGGCGTTTTGCTTAACGAAATGCTTCGAGCCAGCCACTCGAAGGAATTACGATTTCTTCGAAGCGCTGTCTGATTTTGGTTTGTCACAATGCAGCATGTGTGTTTTGTCGAGAAAAAGACTGGCGTTTATCTCTCGCTTTTTTAGCTGTGCCAGAGTGACTGCCTTGCCACTCGACTGTCGCGGTAACATCATTACTGAAATCCGTTGCTGTTGAGGGCAGGAACAATATTGGCGGCTGTTCAATCAGGAATGCCAGTCAGCGGCGAAGCATTCACGGTGGAGTTTGGGTGAGGGAAACAAGGTTACTGGTCCTCACCCTGTCTCAAGCAAATACGACGAAAAAAACTAGAAAATAGATATAAAACCAAAACTATTTGAACGCCAACGGGCAATGACTAATGACTGCCCGAGATTAGGCAGTGTGAGGTATTCCTTCTTTTGCAACAAGCTTTGGCGTTTAAGTGAATTTGCACATCTCGGCAAATTTTAATGCAAGCATTTGCAACAGAGCAGAAATAATTGGAATTTCTAGAAAAGTTACCTAAAAGTGTAATGGGGAAAAAAACAAGGGGAAAACAAAATTTCGTGAAGTTGACAATATTACATGTTTTTGCTAATTAATCGTAACATAATTCATCGTGGGGTAAGTGAGTTACGTCCAATCCTCATCATGACTTCTCCTCAAACTAATTAAAGCAACATTAAATATGGCGATACAAGCCGTCCACAGTAAACTTGGTCAGTGTGAAACGAGAATATCGAAAGAATGTCGTCAAAGGAAAACGTTTTTGATAATATAATAGAAATATGCAATAGCGACCATTGGATAAACAGTTCGTTAAATTCCAATTGAACATGAAAAAACTTGTAACACAAACGAAAAACTCTCATTTTTGTTTCAGGAATTAACAATCGTTGCTTTGTATTCCAAGATCCTTAGACCAGTCGTCAGAAGAATGTTACTGGGGGCTTCGTAGTATCAGGCCCGTAGCGAGGTTTCAAGGTTTGGGGGAGAAAAACGCATTTTTAGAGGGCAAGATTTTTGTTTTTATTATATGGTTAAAACAATTTTTTCTAGGCGCAACAACATTGGGAGGGACAAAAAGTTTGGGGGTACTACCCCCAAATGCCTCCCAGTGTCTACAGGCCTGCGTAGTATACAGTGAATGTAAAATGAAATGACATCATTGGGGAGACTAGAGCTTGATTTCATTGTGTTTTCAAGAATCTTGGCCCGCCCATACCGTACCCTTGGCGACGGGCCTGAGAAGATATTTCCTCATCCATAAAAATTTACAAAAACTTGTAACCTGTAATACTTTGCAAAACAGTACATAAATTTTTATGTTTTTATGGGCCTATTGTTGAAACGACAAATCGTCGGAAATTGAAAAAAATGTCTTCAGTCTCGGAACGCACCCGCTCTTCAGCGGTTCAACTGATTCGAGGCACTCCAAAGCGTAAGTTGCAGCAGATAGCTTGTGTAGCAGAGGATGAAACGAAAACTTGTTTTGGCTTTCGGCATTTACCGTCGGCAATAGGCTGGCATCACGTTCTACAAGATTCATCATTCTTAAAATTGGAACAGGGGAAGCTGTAGTGAAGCGAAAATTTGTTTCAATTTCATAGTGACATCACCTTATGGCGGCGTTGGTTAATCTAGTAGCTCCTGTAAAGTGGCTCTCTAGATTTGATAAAATTTGGAATTTAAATTTGCGTTAGATTATTATTAGAATTGAGTTGATTGCATTTTAGCTTATTCCCTATGAAGTTCCATAAAAAATGAAACGTTGTCAAGGTTTTGTGGCTCCTTATCAATCCTGTATATTGGAAGATAAAGTAGAATGACTCTTGTTGAAAAACGTTGCCGACACTGATCTAGTGCAATTACTTTTACAACCTGACGCACCATTCTTTCGTTTTGTAATATGCAAGCTTGGAAACAGTAGCGTAGTGGGGAGTGTGTGATGCTCCGGTAAAAAACGGAACATAACGCACAGTGCGACTTTATATATAGACAGTCGTATATATAGACAGTCGCTGCCATGGCAAGTTTTGACTTCCCTGAGCAAGCATTACTTTGAATGAGCTGTAGAAAATAAGATCATAGACAGCATCACTGCTGGAGCTTGTACGAAACCTTATAATCGCAGTCGTCAACCCCATTTTCCCTTCAAGACGTGAAGAAACGGTTACAAGAACGTCAGAATGCCTATACAGTACATCACAAATTTGTTTGCACTACTCGTTAGATCACGCGCAGTTTCGCAGGAAGTTTTATTTCGTAACGATTGTTGTTGCAAAAAGGCGTGGATTTGCTGACATGTTACGATTGCAAGCATTCATCAGTTTTACTCTTTTGTTTCTTAGAAAGTCGACCGATAGCCGTCAACAATGCTGAGAAGCATGGTTAGTGGTACTCAAATAGAAAAAGGTCAGCTGAGACAGAAAACAAGCGCGTAAGTCGGCAAAGGTCGTTGCGGCGCTTTCTTGTGAAACAGTAATGGGTAATCTTACTACGTGTGTTCACGGTTGACTTTTATCACCCACGAGCATACTTGCGGACTATTTATTCACTTTTATTTCATGCTCATACTAGTGGAATACAGCGTTCTGCATGCGCGCACGCGCTTGTTTCGGAACGGCAACTTTCAAAAAAGATCTGTACAAAACTATGCGACGGATGTTATCTTTTCACGGAGAGTTTTTTTTGTTCTGAAAGTTTTTAGTAGAAATATGTGAATAGTTAATTCCACATTCTTTGCAAACACGCAAATTTACTCGTGGTATCAAAACTGTGGAGTGTTTGTAACAGAACAAATGCCACCCCGTGAACTTCTCTGCGTAATTGACTAGACGTAAGCAGAGCGGAGTCTTCCGGTTCAAAGACACGCACGTTTTGTTCAGCTAAAAAGAAAGCAACCAGAAGCACACGTCGTCTGATCCGAACAATTCTAGTGTTCGCAACCGCGATTACACGATACGGTGCAGCCTTGCCGCAAAGTGGCAACCTGAGCTCTGCCGCTTTGTGGAAAGTTTACAGCTGTCAAGAAACTGTCCCAGTCAGAGAGATGATCGTTGAGACAGGGATTCTGAGCAGCCGGCTTCATACTATCGGTGACAAGAACATATCTCTGAGATGTAAACTTTGTACAAAGCATGGCTTGCTTAAACACTTGACCAGTGTGGGCTATGGTCCACTGGCGGCCGTAGTGCAGTTTTCGAGTGGGCCACAGAGGGAGGTGAAAAATTCAATAAAACTGGTTGATTGCGTTCAGCAGCAAATTTGTCACTGAACTGCATGCAGAAATAAATCGCAAGTTTGTAATAATGTATGTTTGTTTATGCATATATAAAAATGCAGCCTATGCTAATATGATAGTGGGCCAAGCAGTTTTTAGCAGAAGTTCTCTGCTGGACCACGTAAGGAAAACGGTTGAGAAACATTACACTATAGGCCCATGACAGACGCGGCCAGGTTCTATGTTTGGTTACAGATTACGAGAGTTCAAGAAAGTACTGTTCTTACAAAGGCGTCAGCTGTTGACAAAGGCCCAGATTATCCGCAGCATTAAGTTCAATTACGTTCTACAGTACAGTATAAAAATGGAAGAAAGTTGTTCATAACGGGACACGAAGGGGAAGCAGTTTCAGCATATTGTTTTGGTTCATGTGGCACTGTAGACTCCTGCCATACGCCTGCGTTTGCAGAAAGGGCAGCGCGCATGTCGGCTCTTGTCTTTTGCATTGTTCAATTTTCACTCAAAGAGCCTGTGCCACCTTTCACCGGTATGCTTCAGTATTTGTTGTCGTACAAGCCAGGGCCGCTACCAGCTGATATTTTCGGGGGTAGCAAAATGATTTGCTAACTTGTTGTTGTACCTAACAAGCAAACACATGTCTTTTTAAAATTTCGGGCGGGGTAATTGCCCGGTTGTCCCTTCGTGGTTGCGGGCCTGGTACCGCACAACTCATCATCATCTGGATTTCTACAAAGAAATAAAAACAAGGCAATCCAAGTTTGCGCATTGATCGAAGCAGGAACAAAAACGAGCACAGAAAATATCAAAGTGGCAAAACAAACAATAACAAACCCAAAAAATGTCGAATCATACTGTATATGCAACATCCATTTACGTAAGACAGATGAGGGTGGGCAACCAATGAAGAGATGAAAAGATATACAGATGTGAAGAGTTTGAAGAGTTGAAAAGATATACAGATGAACAAGTTAGTAATGCACATAGGCGAGAGGAGAAAGTGGCAATGGAGGTTATGAAGGGTAACACCATGCAGCAACCACGACAGTATAGAACAGATGCATGTAGCAGAGACAAAGAGCAATTTGTATCAACACAGACCACAAGAAACAACACATTCACCAATGGGTCATGATGGAGTACCACAGTTGCAGAAATGCACCATATAAGGGCACACAGCATGCCCGAATGAGGTTGAAGAGAGAAGGATGGAGATTATAACAGCCAGTCAGGGATTTCAGATGTAGCAACATATTACAAAAGGTTTAACAATAAACAGTAAACCAATTGGTGAAGGATACATGAAAAACAGAGTATCCTTAGTCAGTGAGTTAAGTAAATTCGTCTAAAAATACTAACAATCCATTCATGGTGCCGTGACATATATCCACTTATCACACATCTAATAGATATACATCCATCTATATGAGGTTGTTATACACCATAAAGCTCGAAAAATTATGGACCTAGGAATGACGATTCTGGTCCTCTGTTTTTCTACTGACATCTCTGAAACATTATCTATTATTCGCAAATCGTCTTTGACACTTAAATCAGCAATTCGTTGCTTAGGTTTCCCTGAAATTTTGAAGAGGAATTACGGCTAAAATTCTATTCTTTCAACAATTTCTTTGTCTATTCAAGAGCATTTATAAATATTAGACATCACTTAACTATATTTGAAGAAGCCATGAAGTTTCCCGAATTTGGCTTTGCTCAACACCAAAATGAAAACTTGGATGATGGCTGCAAAACTAATCTGAAAAACTGCTGCAATGAAAACTACGAAAACTCTGCAGCTGTTTCAGGTGAGTCGAGCTTGTGTGCGGAGCATGGATGACGAGGGCTAGATTTTTAGGTCGTTTGTTGGGAAATATTTTCACACCTTTCTTTACGGCAGTTGCAATTCTGCTGTGGATATCTTTCAATGCTCCACGAAAGGGTTTTTTCTTGGTGTATTTATACAAAACAGTAGTCTACTCCAGCGGTTCTCAATCTTTCACGGTCCCTGCCCCCATACCGAGATCCTCAATACCTGTGTCTCCCTGCCTTCAATAAAATGCAGATATCGTTTTATCGCATTTATGTTGTATTGTTTTAGTCGCCGCACACCACCAAGCAGGTGATTATTCTTCAAACCTACTCCATTGAAAACCTCTGCTCGTGGCTTCACAGCAAAGGCCTCGTGGCCCCCTTTGCGGGTTACTGGCCCCTGCTAGGGGCGTCAGAAGGATATTTCTAGGGAGGGGCCAATAGCTGATTTTCCAGGGGCAGCCAAAAAGATTTTTGCAGGGAGGTACCAAAAGTGGCGAAATTTAATTTTACCCATTCGAAACTTAGAAAACAACCTTTTTTTGCTTAACATTTGATGGGAAAATGTCAAATTTCAAAACCCATGGGAGCCCAAGTCTCCTCCCCCTTCCGACGCCCATGGCCTTTCATTGAAAGACCATGGTTCAGTATTAAGTATGTCACACACTTCTTAAACATTGGTTGCTACATTTAACTTAAAGATTTATAAATTTTGCTTCCTCAAAATTTTGTTTTTATCTTCGCAATATCTAGAATCCATGGATGTTGCAAGCAGAAATGCTTGATGATATAAGTTGCAAAGGGCGCTTCGACACTTGACGTACAAAATGATTAAAATAGACAAGAGATACTAAATTTTTCCCAGTTGCAGAAAAAGTTGTTGTTGTTTTAGGTGGTGCTACAGTTATTCACAACAGGTCTTTATTTATAAAATATTTAAAACCGCTTGAACATTCGGAGTAACTGCTTGGCCTTCAAACTGCTTCAATGTACGGTACAACTTACTATACAATCAGACAAAAAAGTACTAAGGCTAAACCAGGACCTTGGCATTGGGCACACGTTTCTGTTGAACTCACAGAGCAGACAAAAATTGCTGAAATACCTGAGTTCTTTGAATATTTTCTTTACCGTTCGTCTCCATTGGCATTCCACAAAGAGATGTCTGAAAAAACAAAGTCTAGGTCTACTAATCCCAAGAAAGTTTTCAGTGGTGTTTTTGAAAAATGCAGTGGGGATTTAAACAGATTTCTGTATTTACAGTGCAACATCAAGCATGATGTGATCAGTGAAATGCTTTAAATTTTCAAGTGCAATATGCATCATAGGTGACATTACTCGACTGAGTGAAGGTTACTGTGTAGTCCATAAGCAGCGGCGGAGCTAGAGGGTGCCAGGGGGTAACTGCCCCCCCAAATTTTGCCTGGCCCCCCCAGTTGCCCCCCAAAATTTTTAAG
>JGI24021J15306_10000043_pt1 | contig 48912 bp, 32 predicted proteins | sample Ectturendosymbi1_FD_15306 | JGI IMG/M metagenome (IMG submission 15306)
CAACAGCAGTTTTTACTTTCTATCTTTAGTCAGAGCTAAGAAAAAAGGAAAAAAATTTATACCAATTTTTCATTCAAAAATTAAGGGTGCGCGTTATGTACGAGTGCGTGATATATTCGAATAAATACGGTAAATTTCCACAGATAGGCTACACGCCTGTCAACAACCACTAGTTGAAGTAAATTGCAATTGTCTTCTGATCACTAAAAAAACGTTGTGCAGATATTTTTATTCATTTTCGTAACTTCTAAAAAAATTTACACGGTCGTCGTTTGGTAAATTGGTTTATTGCAAATTGCGCTTGTTTTGAGGAAAATATCTACTGTAATAGAAGTTATTCTTTCGTTGAAATCTCTATTCGTCCAGTGCTCAATCTATTCAACATGCGATATTCACACTTTGCTCTAGCCAAGTACATTCCAAGCGATCGTAGCAGCTGACCTGGAAGACACCTACATTATCTTCTTGTACAAAGAAGATTGTATGTTGTGGAATGAAACAAAAAGATACGGGTGGGCAAATACAGGGCTGATTGGATACACAAATGGAGCAGAGATGGAGTATGTTGAAACACAATATGACTATAGACCCGATCAGCGCGTGCAGAACGCAGGTATGTATTGAGGCAGTAAATAGAATGAACCCTCTTTTTTCCGGGAAAGTGGTTCGCAAGCTTTTCGTTGCCGCGTACCCCTTTTACTGCACCTAAAACCGTTGCGGATCCTTTGGTTTGGTCAACATTTTTTTCGGTTGGTCAACTTTTTTTTTTATTGGGAATACAATTTGGTTCTCAAGTTGAGATTATTGAGAATGCAAGTTTGGTTGCTTCCCAATCTTCTTCTTCAGAAGAATATCTAAATAGGGCATAGGTGTAGGAGCAGGTGATTGGGAGTGTAAGGGATAATTTCTCAAATTTCCCCCAATTTTCCGAAAAAGGTTTTGCAACAAGCTTTCTCCCTACAGTTTTCTGCAGTTGTTGCTACATGACTATTTCTTCTACCAAATTGCTATGGGCTTGAAGTTTGGTTCTCAATGGCCCAACTGAAAATACGTCCGCTAAACTGTGCAACAGCATTGTCAAAAGACAGTTGGCTCAGTATTATTGAGTATCTGCGTCAGAGTTTTGAAGTTTTCCATTCATCCGTTACTGCCAGCAACAAATCTCAGACCCAGCTGAGGTAGGATTAACACTAGAAGCCCTGTGCGGTCATTTTTGACCGGTTTTGAACTTTAGCGTTTCATAATTTTGTTGTTGTTGCTATTTGCTTTGTCATACTCCTTGACTTTTCCTAACTTATGGTAAAGTTTTTGTAGCTATTAGAAGTTTTTTTATTAGAACTTTTGGAAACAAGAGTACTTTACACATCTACCTGGAAGCCCTGAGCGGTCAAAAATGACCTGCGCGTGATCAGGGGATTATGTTTCTCCAAAAAGGTGGTTAGAAATTTTAGTAGAGTTTCTTTAGTAACTATTAACGCAGTTACGCAACAATGAAATATCAATTGATTGATTTTCTACTGAGAACCAGGACCTAGACTGATATTTAGTAGTCTTATAAGTTTGCTTTTTAGCTGCCAGAAATGATTGCTGATAGTTGGTTGTTCTATTATCTCTTTTAGTATAGCCTCATTACAATAAGGGCACAGTGTCACAAATGAAAGCTACTTCATCATGTTCTAAAGCTAGGGGAAGATTTAGGCCTTTAAGTCCAGCATGAGCCACTTTTTTGCAAAATGTAAAACAATCAATGCCGGAAGGAGTTCAAAAATTAAAAAATCGTCCTATTAGTGAGCACGTGAAGTACGCCCGTCTTTCTCACTGAGAACAAAACTGATTTTACCGATGAAATTTTAGTTTTGACAGATCAATCAAACTACAACTACAGATTTGATATATTTGCGCACTGCCGTTTACAAAAGAGCAGTAATGTGATGGAATAGTCATCAGTATGCTGGTCATTTTTGGGTTTTACGGAGCAACACTAAGGTAGTGTTTAATTTTCAACTTAACAAAATATTAAAACAAAAATAACTATGTTGGCCGCAAAACCATTTGTAGCAGTGGCTATTGCACTCTAAACCAGGGGTCTCAAACACGCGGGCCGCATGTGGCCCGCAAAGGCGTTTTGTGCGGCCCGCGATGCTGTTTGGGATAGGGTTAGTCTTGATGCTGCTGTAGGTGTCATGAGTTATGGCACTCACAAAGTGCTCAGCTGCCGAGTGAACAAGTTCCTTTTAAACGAACGTAGAGACGGCTAGACATGATTTGCCTAACTCATGATACCTTGATAACTCATGATACCTTGATACCTTTCGCAGGAAATAAGATGTAAACGCTGTTTCTAGTAAGGTTCAGCTGCCGCCATTGTTGCGTAAGCGTCATAAAGTATCCCTCGGGTACTGCGAATAGACATAATGCCGCCCGCGGGTTGCTTCGTAAATCCTGATTTGACCCTCGGAGCAATTTGAGTTTGAGACCCCTGCTGTAAACCGATAAATGCAACACCTTGATGCGATGCTAGTTCGGGGAAAACAATCCACTATTTGGAGAAAAACTTAGTCAAGGCTGGACGTTTATATCTACATACATACTCAGCCAAGCATAAAACTCGTTTGTGTTGAGAAAAGCTAAATGATATTTTCTCAATTCTTCACACAATGGTAACAAGCTACAATCAAGATTACCCGAAGAAATCATTTTAACACCCTAGAGAACACAGGGAAAATTGCGCGAGGAAAATAGCTATTGGTGCAAAGAGTGTTTCAAAACAACAGTCTAATATAGTGTGTACTGAGAAAATACTGCCTACAATTACCAATGCTTTTGCTGTGAACAACCACGTTGATCTGTCATGCAGGGGGGAAGAAAGGTCAGTATTATTACCACGTGGCAAAGGGCCTGACCCAAGACCAAATAGGTGCTGCACGAAAAGGTTGCATGGATTGGTTCATGAAGGATGTGAACGACACATGGAGACCCGGAAATGAACCTTGTCCCAGTACACGACTTCAAGCACTGATAGACAGAAGATTCCGGTATTCCGTGGACGTGTATCTGTGGTGGGGATCACTTATCAACGAATGGTACGGTTCTGATTATTTCAGAACCGGGGATTTGTCCGAGTGGAACTATGAAGAAGGTAGCAGTAATTAAGTTTACGTTGCTATGTGAATGTCAGCTGTTTAAAACTGAAAATTTATTCCGCTCTTGCTCATTGCACCTCGTCGCAGTTCGTTCGTGTTTTCTTCTGTACTTGTTTTCAACTGTCAACTTTTCGCCAGTAAGGTTTGTTTTGCGGAGTTTTACAGAACTGAGGATGCGTTTGCAAATGAAAGTAGTTTCCATGTGAAATTATTTCCGATGGATTTACCTGGTGATTTTTGTAGCCTAGAGATATTGAAAAATAGATGCATGCAAGTTTTGATTGTCGAAGAAGTATGAATGCAGAAACAAGCAGGCAGTTTCCTCAAACGCTTGCCACGAGGCTAGAGCTGGTTTCGTTATGAAGAAGTTACCAATACTATGCCAAATTGAAATAAGGTCATTTCAGCACCGCTTTTCATTTATACTGCACGCCAAACTGCACTTTTAGTGTTTCATAAAATTGTTTTTGCTATTTACGTAAAGCCAAAAAATATCAAATCAAGACCAACAAATGCTATGTATGCAATCTCTGAAACTAAATACCAAAACATTAATAAACGTCGAAAATATGAACTTCGATAAACTAGTATTAATTTCAAAAAACTTCGAAAATGTGTCAATTACAAAGTGTAAAAAGGTGTTACTTAACATGAATGGCATTAAACTAAACAATAATACTTAGACCAACAAACGCTTTTATTTGTTATTAGGAAAATAAAAAAGGTACTTGTGAAGCAGAAACGACTTTATACGAAAATAATATTGCCGTGCTTGTTATAAGTAGGTTTGTGGTTGGTATACTCCATCAATGATACTTATCCTGTGTGTTCAATGAATGATGACGACGCAGAATTTTTGTCATTTAAATTCAAAGACTTTCTTGCACTATTCATTTCTTTTGCAATGCGATGATAGTGATAATAACGTCGGTAAGATATAGATTGCAAAAATGAAGGCTTTGTTGTTTTTTTTTAATTAGCACTACTGAAGCATAACGAAGAAAATCATATTTGAACAACAAATGTTATTCCACAAGTCGAACAACAGGCCGTCATCTATAGACGTTTACTTTTAACAAATCGATAACGTTTCTGCAGTAAAAATTGATGTGTTTGTTTCAGACACAGATTTCCGACGTAATGGCACAGCAAAACATCGCCTCGTCAACTGTGTTACAGATCTGCACAAACTTTTATGAAGTGAAATCGATGAAATAAGTGTTTCCACTTGCCTTCTTACTCTGTGCTGAAAGAAAACCAAATAATGTCAAAAATGTAATAATGTAACTGTTTCATATAAAAATGAGACATTCACGCATTACAAGAACAATCTAATGTGGCAAGGCTTTACAGGAAGACAATAATTTTAACGGAACTTTCTGCTTTCTAATCACACCATTAACTTTGTTGATGTCTCATAAACAACAATGCACATGTGTTGTTACATTACTTTGTTGTAATGTTTTTCTCTAGCAAATCGCTACAGCTGCTTCCAGCCCAGATTTTCTAATGGAAGCAATCCAACCCCAAGATGTTGCTATGGTTCCCGGCAGGATATTTGGTCCTCGTGGTGGGGTTGGTGGAGTTGGGGTCCTCTACTTGAGGGACCATTGGGAAGTCGATACGAACGGTATCAAATCCCAATCTTTGAAAGAAACCCGGATTGGGACTATGTTCTTTACAGAGATAATGATACTTTTAATCGTCAGTACAACTTGTCTCTAGGTGAGTTAAAAATAAACTTTTTTGAAACCAAGTTTTTTATCCTATGCTTGCTCCGGAAATATTTTTGTGTTTCGTACAATTGTATTGTCATAGAGTTTGTTTTTTATTTTTACATTGCCGTTTTAAATTTTCATTCGGTATAAACAAAACGCTATATCTTTTTTCATAACGAAAACAACTCGTCGAGCCACAGATGTTCAGAATACTTTTTTGAAACATTATCAAGATCTAACGTTTTATTTTTCTCGTGACAAGCACTTCTATTTTCGAAATACTCACAAAACAGTATTAGAATTCGGAAAACACACCGATGATCATTTCAGTGAGGTTGAATACAGCGATTCAATCAGACGTGTTCAGATTTTTGAAAAGTTTATAACGCATTTGTTCACTTTTCTCTAGCAGAGTTTTTACAACGTGTTGGAACAAAAATTGTCGCAACCTGACGCGCCTTAATGCAGTCTCTGTGGAAAACAATATTACATAGAATGAATTTTTCACAAATAAAGAAAGTGTTTCAACGTTTGAAAAATAGCCCTCAAATATAAAACTCTTTTGCGCAAATGTTGGAATATTTTGAAAAATTCAGACACAGCCTAAAGCCAAATTTCAACAATAACCACATTTGTCAAAACCGTTGCTAAAAATGTGTGTGTCTGCATTGATTAGGTGACATTTCGTTGATTTTAGAGGCATTTCTGCAATAACCCATGTTAATTTTATGCTACATATCATAAAACACAGCGAATTCGAAAGCACACACACTACGACCCAACATTTGCTAAATAAATGAAATTTCTGAACACAAAGGTATGGAAAAAATGATCGCCAGTTTGCGCACACAAGCGAACTGCAAAAAGAATGATCGAAGATTTGTTTTCAAACCAAAAAATTTGTTTTCAGTCAAAAGCATTCATGTACATGTGACATGAATAGTTGATTAATCTAAACAATAGTCTTTGTAATGTTGTTTTACAGTACTTACTGTATTTTTAATGAACAAACACAAGTTCCAAGCGTATTTTAAAGGAATACGCTCTAAACGTTCTTGCATCTAGACCACTAAGGATGCAGGTTTTTAACTACAGTTTTTTCCTCAGTGCACGACCTTATACCTCGTCGACAATGTTGCATTGAAAGCAAATCGAATTTTTACTGCAATTTCTACAGAGAAAGGAGACCAGCAGCCACAAGCGAGGGATATGTGTTCAGACGTCCTGGTTAGTTTATCAACTGTGTTTACTGTGATAACATGACTTGTGGAAGCCTGCTGAGTTAAAATGAAGGAAGTTTTGGAAAAGGAATTTATTAGACTGATCGTACAAAAACAGCAGTGCAAACTATTGATCGGCAAGCCAACCCATGAATGCAAATAATACGTTTTATTTTGACAGTGTGGACATGTGCTACATGCACACTAAAAGATTTATCAATTTATTTACTTCATTTGTGTCAACTCCATGTTGAATTGTTTTGCTATTCATGTCTGTAAATCAAATATCACTGTTAAGGATTGTTTTGTGGGTGCCGGTGATCCCAACTCTTATAACCAGACAGTTTAAGGCTGTGTTTACCGCACGCACCTGCGCTTGTAAGCTGTCAACCTCTTTCCTTTGACCTATAGGACGGAATCGACATGAATCAACAATTGTTTTACGAAGCGCTCTTAAACGCGCACCGTTCTACACGACACCTTTACCGGCTTCAAGACACTGAGAAACAAGAATCAGTTCACGAACGAAGCAGATTTAAACACCACAAGACTGCGCGCTGCTTATCGACCGCATCGCCCAATGACAAATAGCGGCGAAACCCAAGAACGCTAAAAACTTAAATATGGGCACAAGAAATTCTTAACAATCACCAATTGGAAATAAATAAAGTTTCACCTTTACAAACAAAAGCAATTGTTTGTTGAAGATAAATGTTTAATATTTTCAGCTTTTTCTACACTTTTTGAAAGTGCCAAGTTTCACATAATTGGCATATTTGCAGCGTTTTCATGCTGTGATCCGCACATCACAACAATCGATGGGGTTCTGTATACTTTCAACGGTGAAGGCGAATACCATATGATTTACTCCCCTGGAGTATTTTCACTTCAGGGAAGATTCAAACGAGCTGTTAAAAGCGATGGAACTTTCTCTGATGCCACAGTTTTTGCTGCATTTGCAATACAAGACCTGGCTGCAGGAAATTCTGGAACGGTAAGTCTGTTTCAAAAGTCGAACCGCATTATCAAAATAAGCTGAAGTTTGATGAGTTAATCTTTGAGATTTATATGTTCTTTTGTAGGAATGAATAAGCTATTAGAACTCTCGCAATGACTGTTTGAGGTGGAGGCCTGTCCCGAAAATAGGAGTAAAACTGCTCAAATCATTTTTCTAAACGAGTTTCAACCTCTACCCTGCACGAATGTGATGTTTATTGATGATAATATTTGAGAAAGGACTTGAATTGTTTTGAAGGTTCAATTCGAAGTGGATGCTTCAAACCCGAGTGGTGATGGAATAATTGTAAAAGTTGACGGGGAAACAGTGTCAAGCATTTCAGAGTGTAAGTGGTATTTTGTTATTTGAAAACGTTTTGGTAACTCGTAAATTTGAAAATTGCATGAAAATACAACCTGATTATGATAATATGTCCGAGATACTGTAATGGAATTAAGAGTCCGCAATAGCAAGATTTCCATGCATGATGTTGATCCATGGCAGAGAAGCAACACGTTGAAAGTATACTTTTAGCAAAACTTATCCAATAGTAGGAGTGGCCAGGCAACAGGCCGCATTCGAATCCGATCAAAACTGAAAGGAACCGTACCAAGGTCGAAGTTTCAAAAAAGCACCTCTCAAGTCTTGATGCAGTTCAAAGAGAAATTAAAGAAGTTGGTAACTGATTGACATCATGCTATGTTATCCGCAAAAATCAAGTGAAGCCACAAAATATTAAATGCAATTTCTTTGATCTATGCAGGGTTGTTACGTAATTATGCTAAGTAAATAACAAGCCAATAAAAAAGTTGTGAGGTAGTTGTGAAACTAATGACATGACAAGTTGAACAGGATTGTCAATAAACGCAAATTGTCCTTAAATATGTCCACAGAATTACTAAAAGTTGTGACACGTTTTTTTCCGCCCTTCTTCGACTTGGCAATCTTATCACACCAAGTCGCTTAGTTGGGACCATGAGCCGTGTTTCTGCAACAGCAACATGTAGTGGACTCGTCCACTGGTAGGGATCTCTCTGGAATTGTGAAATAATCCAACACCTGTTTCTCACAACCGCAGGGCACCCTTAATATGTCCCTTCGGAAACAAAAGCTACGCTCTCTGTGACAGACAGGCCGTAGATGATTTTATTTCCTATATAGAAAACTTTGCAAGGGTCAAAGATATTTTTCGTATTTGCCTCCCTCTTCCAAATGTCCTTCCTGTTGAATTGAGGTGATTTATCTATCGGTTCTGCGAGTGTCAAATGGCAGTTTTTTTACATAACACCTCACAAATATTGTAGTGCAGCAAAATACTGCACTAAAATTATACCTAAAATTTCTTTGGAAAGACTTTTCTGATTGATCATCAGCCCTACTCGAAGACGAGTTTGTGTTGTTAGAAGCAACGTTTATTTGCTTTGATAAAGGATATCAGAAATGTTTTTCGAAATTTGAAGATAAAAATAGTTATGATCATCCTGACGGGTCCTTTTCTTTAAATTTCCTGATTATTATTATAAAATAAAAATTCCTTTATATTGCACACAGCGATTCTCGACTTGAAAAAAGTGTTTTTTCTTTCTAACAAACAAAATCTTCCTGCTTTCACCATAAACACATCAATGAAATTCATTATCTGAGGACTTGCTTCTAGCACTATTTATTGCAGATTGAAGGTTTACAGGTATTGTAAACTAAAGGAAAAACTGCAAACCACAAAATACATCTTCACATTTTTGTCACAGTTGAGACCACGGTAAAGGAAATAAGTCTTACCAAGCAAAATGGATCCTATCAAGCCACATTTCCCAATTCACAGTCGGTTTCAATATCTTCTTCAAGTTTTCTTCTTAGCCTGCAGTTTACCGGAGATACAACGACCATGCAAAACAAGTCTTGGGGATTGATGGGTAAGAAGCCATCCGATTATTTTTCCAAAAACTGTATTATGATTTCACAGATACAGTACGCCTACATTTCTTTGACTGATATTTTCATATGATAGCTTTGTATGCATGGCACAAACTTTCACATTGTTTTTTTCTAAGCTTCGTGTGTTTCAACACTGACTGCAGACAATGCACTGCTGGATGACTGGGCCACTGTTGGGAAAGATGTTTTGGTTGCTGATCAATGTTTTGTCTTTTATGAGAGGAATTAGAAATTGTTTTCTTGACATTTTCAATTTCGTTTTGTGACAATATATCATGTAAGGAATTAACCGTGAAAAGTGTATAATTTAAAGCCGAGGAACCAACCTCAGTCTAGTGCATTTTTTTCTGTTATGTTAACCAACAAACTGGTACAGCACGTCCACACATACCTTGTTTTCGTAGTACTCTGAGGTTGACAGAAGTTTCCCTTGGTGGGCGCGATTTACTTCTACGTTTATGCAAGTTGAACTCGAGATAGACAAAACAATTATCTGATCTTATATTACTTCAAACTCATGAAACAGTGAAGCAACTTTTGAGATCTACGCAATGGTTGCCTTTTCATATCAGCACTGCACTAGTACCTTCACANTTGATTTCGCATAGTGCCTCGGATTATTTTTTCTGTTTGCGTTTTTCAGAAAGATTTGCCGTAGACTGGCAAAGCACTTGTTGGGTGTGACATTGTTGAACTAGTGACAATAAAATGCAATTACGTCAACCACACATCATCCGGAAATTTTTCGTGTTTTTGTCCACTGGCATATCTTTCTGACCATGATTTTTCAATGAAAAAGTATTTTGAATGAGCATCAGCCAAAAAACATCATTTAATTTCAAATGTTCAAGCTTTTGATTCTCATACTGTATTACAAAACATTTGGTTTTACATGGCAGAGATTGTCTGTGAACAGTTCAATCAATGGGTAGGAATTGGAACGTTTACAGATTTCTATAAAAATAATTCCACATCTCGTAAATCAAGCAAATTCTATCAACTTGTCTGCCTTGTCTCAGAATATGAAATTACCTTATATGAAATTTCTTCACAATTGTCTGTAATTAAGTAAAGCTGATGGTATTTGCAAGGATTGGTTGACATCATTTTGTTATTAAACGTAGCTTAAGAAGGAATATTTGGCAGGATCTTAAACATAGGCAATAAACTACCTACTCTAGCTACATGCACGAATATCACAGCTGTTTTTAGCAGACAAAAACTCTTTGTTTGATGTTGAATTTCAGTAAATGTCTTCAAGGGATTGCTAAAAATAAATTCGGTACATACGCAGTTGTTTATGATCTCAATTTGCGGATTGGGGCAATGATGTCTATTACATTACAAAAGTGTTGCACACGTCCAGGCTTAGATTTGTTTCATAATGCCTCCAGTTTGTGAAATCAGACTATCCAAACAATTCCACACCAAATGTTATTCTGAATTTATATTTCAATTCAGTTTCGTTGAAATCGTTAACCCATTAATGACAATTGTTCCATTTTTGGAACAAGACCTTCCCATGATCAACGCTCGTTTCCTCGTCATTGTACAGTACAATCTCAGTTTTGATTTGTATGATAGTTCACGATAATGCAAGCTAGCCTTGCAAAACATTTTTCCAAACAATTATTTATGTTTATCTTACCGGCTGCTTGAAAATGTCAAACGTTTGCGCATTTAACTGTCGTCTAGTTGCTTAGCAATGCTGGATCAGTGAAACACAACTTCATGGTAAATGCTACATTTGCAGAAAGTGAAAACACTAGCGAATGTAATGATGTATTTTGCAAGTCTTTGGTGCGATCTGCAAAGAAATTATTTGAGGTGAAAAAGTTTGTTGCCATATTGGAACAATGGTCCAAACCGACAAAGATTTGAATGCTGGTGGGAGACTTGTTTTGACCCCCATCATGATCTCAAAAAATGCACATAACACAGTTGAATTACGAATTTAAAAAATATACATCAAATTTGACAGGCTATAGCAGTTGTCAATTTCAAGCAATTTTGATAATTCTATAATCCAAAAACGGTAATAGAAGGAGATGAATTTGTTAAAAACTCCCTGTATTTTAACTTCTTGACTTAATATGAGCATAAAAATGTAAAAGCATTTCATACATGATTATGGAAAAAACTAAACAAATTGCCATTTGCAATTTCTAATAAGCCTACTTATATATACTCCAATAGTAGCCATATACGTAAATGTACATCTTAATCACATTTTGCACTTACTGTACTGCATGTTTTTTCCCAAACAAACGCCGTGTATGATAATATTCGCTTCACCATGGAATTAGAAACTAACAGCTGCGTGCCCTTCCTTTATGTTTGTTGAACTTTACGAATCTGGTATTGGTATTCAATCTAACGTATCGAAAGCCCATGCATACAGGTCTGTATAACAACTGGTCCAGTTTCATTCCATTGCAATATAAAAACATCTTGTGAATTAGTTGTTGAAACGAGCCTACGCAGTAGCCAGCTTTTATGCATGTGTGCACGAAGATTCCCAACGTATTAAAACTATGCTTATGTGCAACAGGTTCCAGGCAAATTTTCTGGATGATTGCGTGCGCAATTGTTTACACAGACAAAATACACTAGCGTCCTGCTCGGGTTGAAAGTTTTTGTCCACTCACGCCTCACACCCATAAATTTTAAACCCGCTCGGCACCCTCCGGAATTTGAGAAATCTTGCCCGCTCCCGCTCCGCACTTTTTCCCTCCCCAAACTGCGACTGTTACGGAAAACCTCTGAAATGCATGCAACGTGTTTCGTCGCTAGTGCCAACGTATTCAGTGGTTTATTAAAAAAACAACGAAAGTCTTGAAAACACTATAAAGTGAAAAAGTGAAACCTACTCAAACTTTAGCGCTTCTTTCTCAGAGCACTATTAAAAAACGTATGTCGCTCTTTGCAGTCTTCTCTAAATTGTAATTGGCTAAAGAAGCAAAAGACGCTCCAATTTTAATACTTGTTATCAAGCATTGAACTTCACAAAACTCAAGTTTTAGTGATTGATATGACATGTTTTGCTTTTCAGCACTTCTTGTGCTCGCTTTGGCATGGAGTCTATGTTTTTGGCAGTTTTTTTTTTATTTACTGTCTTTATACCATACTTCAATAATGGCCTCTATTAGCTTGGCCATGATGGTGCAATCCAATATTTTTAACCGAGATTTTGTCAGTGATCACAAAGTTTCAATGGAGTTAAGATACAGAGGGTTTCTAAGCCAGTCTAACACATTCAATTTGTGTTTTCTGAAAATTGCCTTCACTTTCAGGAAATGCCCATCTCATATCTGTAATGAATTTTCTTTAAATTATGCCAATACATTTGTTTGAATGCGTCATACCCTCAATTGGCATAAACTGACCTGTTTCAGAAAAGCTAAAACTCCCCTAGAACATCTTTTTGGGTGTTTTGCATGATTCATTAAAATGGAAAGGACTTAACTGCTCACCCTTTCTGATCCTGACAAATCTGCTGTGCTTCCCCTGAACGAAAAAATCAATTTCATCTGAAACCAACACTTTTTTCCAGTTTTCGACAATCCACTCTTTATGTTTTTGTCCATTCAAATCTTTCCTTCTTCATTTTTTTGATTTAGAAGCTGCTTTTTAGCGGTTTCTTAGCCTTTCTGCCAGCCTCCAATGGGCGGCGTAGCATTGAACTTGCGCATATGTGAACTCCAGCATGCATAAAATCCTTTTGTAAATCCAAACTCGTCTTCCGTGCACACTTTGGCTTTTTTCAATGGCTCTTTTGGATATTGTCTTAGTGTTGCGAAAGCGTAACAATGCGACTCCGCCTCCATGGCGTGATATCTGCCTTTGAAAATCACAGAAATTCTAACATGTGTGATTGTCAACTCCACACAGCAGAAAGAACTAATTTATTTTGTGACACTATTGAGGGGAATGAAATCCTATGTGACGTCTAAAACGTACGGTTCCGACACGAGGCGCAGTACCTCGTCCATTAGGCTAATAACGACGCAGCAGCAATTGAGACTTTCCCCTGCGCTCATCAAAAGAAATAGTGATGTATTGTATAATGACTGAAACAACAACTTCAGTCAATTAATGTGCACAAGACTGTATAAATAAAACTATAACAATAAAAACTTTGCGCATAATTGCTCATTTTTATTTTCAACTTTGAGGTTCATGGGCCCGCTAGACTCTTGTGGGCCCCTGGACGGCGGCCCGGTTGCACCCCCTCTCGTGGGACCTGCTTGTGCATACGGAAATTAAAGGCTACTGGCGAAATTTCTTGTCGCTCCGATTCGTACTGGCTGATTTTTTTGGAGAGAGGAATGTGTTTGGTTTCAAAGTAATAAAATTTTTCCGACAAGCTTCTTTTTCAGGGTGAGGTGCGTTTGGAAGAAGTTTCGGAGTTGTTCCAATGTGTGCCTGTAGACCTATAACCTTTGCGCAAGCTTTGGCTATGGTAGGAAAAATACTGCCAGAGCGGGGTAAATTATATCAGCATTGTTAGCTGTCTTGTACACCGAATCAGGGTTTCAAGATTTGTTTTTTTTTCTGTGTTAAACTTGTATAACATTCAAAAACCAAATGGGGCAAAATATACCATTTAGGTCTGCGGCCGGATTATCTTGCTTGATGGACGGGAACCGGGCCGTAGGCAAGAGGTCGCCCACCCCTGTTCTAAGTGAATTTGCAATGCTTGGCCTTCGTTCAACTACAGTATGAAAGTGCTTTATTGCTTTCCTTAGACATTTCTATTTCATGCAGTCCAACAGTTCAACATATGCCTATACTCCAACGCCAAGGTTTGCCAAAGAAATCTATTTGAACTAGATTTTGAAAACGGAGAGAAACTGAAGTACAACCATGTAAATAAAAGTGATCCGTGGCAGCCTTTGTTAATACATTTTTATTGATGTATCTTGCTGTTACTTCACCTTGTTCTCAACGTTACGTTTCATCAACCACATTATTTTATATCAGGTTATTGGGACACAATTAAAGAGAATGACTTCGAAATGAGGAACGGGACTGTTCTGGACTGGGAAAGCCTCCAACCAACCACAAATGTGGACATTTTGGAAGGCACATTGACCGAAAAGAAGCTTTATCCGTTCGGACAATCATGTAAAAATTTGATGAAAATTCTATATTCTATTCGAGATGAGTTCAACGAAAAACATTTTGAATAAACATTTCGTGTATCTACTGCGACAATTTTTCAATGTATGCAGTAGTGGTATTTTACGTTGTGGCCGCGATGTCATGACGATGGGAATAGATGCCTACGGCCATCGTGTTCCAGTACATGTACTGGACGTAGAGGGCATAACGAGAACATAGCCCACGGAATATACCAAGGAACTCGACCGCAATAGTTCCTAGTTGCAAACGTTTGGATGTTATGCAATGGCACTCATTACTGTACAACATCTTCGTTGACCTAAATTTTCGTGAAAGAGTTTTTATGCCAAAGTAAGCCAAAGGACCGCTGTTGTCTAAAAATGTAGCTTTTTGTTGAACTTCAAGTTTTCAGATCATAAAAAACGTCATTGGATGTGCAACAAACACGCGTTTTTATTGAGACCGAAATGTTCAATGTTGCATCACAAAAAACAGATAAGGCGCTACTAAACAAATGCACAAGAAAAACTAGCAATCAAAAACTGAAATCTTCAGTTAACCCTTTGAAACAATTGTCATAGATCTCATCAAATTCTTACAAAATGATTAAAATGTTTTCGTTTGAAAATGGAAGGTAAATGCAAAATGCGAGGAAATGCAGTTAAACGTTTCTTCAATAAAGCGAAGAATTTTCTATTGTGAAGAGGTGTGCATGATATCGTGTCAATGCTGTTGAAGCACACAATCCAGCCTCGGCCACACACCGCTCACTCGTGATATACAACAACAGAAATTTTTGGAAATTGTGATTTGAAGCAAAGAAAAGCAAGTAACTCTAAGTTTCAAAATTACGCTTATTTCAGTTCTTCAACAAAACCGTCGCAGTTCAGTAAGACGAAAATGTGTGGATCATAATAAAGATCAACAATTGTGACTTGTAATCTAATGTGACTGAAAATTGTGCAAACAAAGAATGTGCATAAAACCTTTCGCCGTTAAGATGAAACAATGCTGCAAAAGAAAAATAAAATTGAAAAAAAACAGCGGTCGCAAATTTTCTTTAATATTGTTGCAAATGTGCGATGTTCTCAGCGTCCACTGGCGGGGCTGCCTTGTTTTGTGAAAAAAAGCAGCACGCAAACATTTGTCACATTTACATAGTGCTATTTGCATATTTTTATTGGTAGCATGTTTTAATGTGACTTGTGAAACTGTTTCGATTTTGCATTTGATCATTCTTTGTTCCATCCTTCATGCTGAAATACGGGGACTATCCTAAAAATGTTGATCTCAAGATCAGTTTCGACACTTGGACTTAACGATATTCATATTACAAGAGCATTTCTTGACAAAAATGGTATTTCCAAATAAATAAATGCATGTCGGCATGTTTTGCAATCTTTCATTATCTTGTTTTTGGGAGACACTTCATAGTTACAAAGAGGTTTTCAGTAGAAATTTTGCTTTCAGACTCAAGTCATATTGTAGACAAAAATAATTTTTTGGACAACTCTCGGCACTGATGGGGCATCAATATCATAGGAATTTGAAACAAATTGGTTCCATTTTCCGATTTGCAAAAGATTTCAGTGGGGGATCAGATACACACTGGAACTCTACGATTTCGTCAGCATATAAAGTACTGCTTTGACCTTCACCTTTTCCAAGTGTGATGCAAACATGAAAAATGATGAAACCCACTTTCGCGTAAAGCCGTTACGAAAGTTTGATCTTGCTTAAAATGTTTGATCATACTAAACCGATTCTGAATCAGTTTTCCTTTCCTTGCAATGATGCATTCAGATAGTTTATTTTTCTGCAACCGTATGTCCTCCAAGAAAGCAAGTTTTGACAGCCACTAAGCACTGAAAAAACAATGCGGTCTCCCGTCATAATCCATGTGAATTGGAACATCTCATTAATCCAATGTTTTTCCCCTGTTAAGCAAGATGTTTTGTGAAAAGTCTGTATTATGTAATGTTCGGTGATCACAAATTATAACATTGCAAACGAATGGGGCAGTTCCTACGTACGTCACTTTATTTCACAAATTGCAAGTAAACTCCAAAATCTTGACTGTAAAACTTTTGATTAATGTAGAAAGAACGTTTTGTTTTGGTTTATAAAGTCTATCGGGACAAAAACGTCCCACCTTAGGAAACGCTATTTACATTTGAGAAGTTCACGAAGTATAACAACAGAAATGAATGGCCTAGGTCTCACGTAAATCATGTTTATTTCACAATTCAAAGTACACTCCAAACCTTTGTTAGTTAGGTTTTGAATCAATGTAAAAAATGTGTTTTTTTCAGCTTTTGAAGCCTATCCGAAAAAAATTACCGAATACAACAAATACCCACTGAAATACCCCTCTCAAATAACTATAGGCAACGCAGACAATGTCTGCTTAGCTTTCAATCAAAATGTTAAAAGACTCTTCAGTGCCCGCGCCACCCACTATGATGACCGCTCCATTTTAGGGCATAGCTCGCCAGCCGCTAAAGATCTGCTCAAACCCTCCACAGATTCGGTAAGACTTCTGGTTTAGATTTGTGAAAAACTTCAAATTTGGGGTTTGGGTGTCTTGTGGTTAAGGTCATAATTGGAGTAGATTTTCGCACTTTTGGCCGATTCCACCTGGCCCGGTACGCTAACACAACAAGCCAATTTTTGGCTCAAGATTGTATTGGAAATTAGACTTTAATCCTAGAATTTAGAGGGTTTGATCGGCTTTCTAGCGTTTCTGTGTCTAAAATTATGGCTTGAAAAACATATTTTTGGCAAAAAGATATTGTTTTCCCTATCAAGCAAAATTTCGGTCAGCCATGACTCAGCACCAAATGAGCAAGAGACTTTTCAAGCCAACCAAAGACTCCCAAGATCTTGTTGTTTAGAATAAAAAATGCTTCAGTCTTGGATTTCAATTTATTGTCCATGACGTCCAGATTGGGGTAGGTTTTGCTTTTTTTGGATAACGTCATCGAACGATACAATCGGCCAATTTCGTGCCATAAACGTTTATTGTAAAACAGGGAATAATCCAAGTCTTTGCAGTTCTTTCTCGACAGTGAAGACGTCATTAGAAATACTGCCAAAACTACCCGATCATGACGTCATCGACCAAAAAAGCCGAAACCCAAAACCGAATTTATTTTTTCTAAACTACAAGACGTACCGAATCTTTGGAGGGTTTGAACAGCATTCAAGCGCAATCGGCTGGCGAGTTATGGATAACTAAATTTGGCCATGAAAGGGCAAATCGTACCTTTCGTGAAACTTGTATTTTTTTCAAACATGGGGCTTTTGAGCTGTGATTTTGGCTCCAGTTATCCTAGAAAGCCAATCAAGGCCTCTAAAGATGCGGAGTACAACATAGTTTCCGAAAGGAATTTGTATAAAAAAAGGCTTGTTGGACTGGCACCAAGGGCTAACTACACTAAGGCCAAAGGCGAAAACCTGACCCCATTGTGACATCTTCTACAGCGAATTCCGAATTCAAAACAAAAAAATTTTTTGACTGAACTAGAAAACTTTCCGAATCCGAAGAGAGTTTGAGCACCTCTCTAGCTTTAGCAGCTGGCGAGTAATTGCCAGCAACGCTGTGGTCACTATAGTGGCCTCAGGTGGATTCGAAGGATGGCTTGACTCACACATAATTGTTGAAATGCTGAACATTCCTAGAAAAATTCGCGGGATAGGTTCGAATCTTTAGCAGGCCATATGTGTAAGGTTGGGCGGCTTTTTGAGACCGCTGTGACAAGCAAAGCTGTCTTTTGTCTGCATTCACAAATATTATTCACGTCTAGCACATTACTGTAGATACGTTTTCAACTTGAATTTTGTCAGATCTTTCCGCATCATTTTTTCTTAGTTTTTTCAGTTTTTCGAGCTTCTCTCACGTGTTTGCTCTTATTGCTTTTTACGCACATCATGTTCGTTTTTCATACTGCATTATAGATTGTAGGCGATATAAAGTTTCAGTAACACCAAACTAGGTATGTTTGGACAATGTCAAACGACTTGCATCGCTCAGTGTGCGGCAGAACGCAGCGCCCCTCTGTCGAAAAAGTGGTTTTGTTATATCGTAAAAGTTCGGAATATTATTGAATGCTGCCAAAAAAAGTATAAGGCTACCATAGAAAAAGTTACTAAAAAAACTAACGGATTCGCAGCCTTTGAAACAAAGAATGTAAATATTTGTGCGAGACAACGTGTGGGATGAATGCTTTTCATGTAGAATAAATTTATTCACAGCAGAACAGACAAACATCTATCATTTATCAGTTGCATAACTAACAAACCAATAGTTTCGAATATCCTGAACAAATGCAAAAGGATGTGGTTGGGATTTGGATTTGCACAGTACTCAAGCAACTGAGGATGGTTACTGCAGCTTCTTTCAAACGTCATTGTAGCTGAAGATGTTTTTTTTTAATAGCAATGTTTCAGCTTTACAGTAATATGTCAAAATGATGATTTGTATATGTTGAATACCAACAGGGCACGTTAGCGAAAGCGAGAGCATCTTCAACTACACTGGTGGAAACGACACGTACGCAAATCACAACCCCAGCTCCACATCTCAACCGCCATTCCTTGAAGACCTCGTAGCAACACAAAGAAACACAAGCTACTTTAATGAAGTCGTTGAAAATTGCACATCGGATGGCGTTCTATCAACAACATGTCTTTATGATACACTGAATACGAACCGAAGTGACATTGGAGCAAATACTTTGTCTGATACGACCTCTTCTGCCAGTATAGCAAAAGCAAATGGTACTTACAAGAATGTATTGATGAATTTGTTGTAGATATTTTATTCGACCTTCGTGTTTTAAACGGCAAATTGCATAAAACATTTTTAAAAAATGAGAAAAAAATGTATTTTCCTTTTCGTTTCATGAAACGAAGAAGTACCTACTTGTAGTAAAGCTTAGCTTCGCTGATTGAATTTGTGTCCCGACGATTGGTCAAAAGTTACTTTGAAAATTAGTCAATTTGGCCTTGCTGTTGTTTTCCATTTATTAGTGGGGAAATTTTTGTTTGCTCTAACGCGTTCTGTCAAAGAATTGTAACCTTTATAAAAATGCCTATCATATCTGTTACATCATGTCCATAAGTTTGCACATATCGAAATTATTTGGAAATGTTTTCACAGCATTGTTTTCTTATGACCAGAAAACAGTCCTCCCAACATTACCTTGACCAAGGATGGTAATGTGGAAGAAGATGGGAGGACTTTACAGACACGTGTTGACGTCACATCTAATTTCCAATTTTCTGCCGAAGACCCGGATGGAGATGTAGTAACGTTCTCACTGGAGACAATCAAATCCATCCATGGAATAACCATTAATAACGGTAAATTTAGAAAAAAAACAATTTTCTTACTTCTTGCAATCCCAGGAAAATTTGGCGAGGCAAGTCCTTCTGGCAACCCGGCACCCCTACATGAAACAGTCCCAGGCCGGTCAGCGACCAGTTGGTTTTACTACATTTTCGGTCTTGTTTGGCTCCGTCTTTGTGTGTAACTACCTGAGATTGCCATTGACCGTGAGGTGTTTCAAGTGATCCTTGGGATGTTGCCCTTTGACCTTCCCAGTGGTAAAGCTGGCACAGAAGTTAAAGAAAGACGTTTTCCTTGAAATAAAGTTGGCACAATATTCCTTGAACTTAGAAGTATGTAACCTGCATTCACTTCAACAGAAATATTTACTTAAGCTGACATTATACCCAGTGTAACTTGACTTGAAAATTCACAAAATCAAAAGTGTTTACAAAATGTACTGAAGACATATCCAGCGAAACAATTGAAGCAAAACTTGAGCATTCCCAGCGCGGATTTTGTAGCTTCCATCTTTAGTTTTGCAGACTCATTTTTACTTTCCGGAGAAAATTTTCATTAAAAAGATCCTGGGAGTATGCCAAACACCTTTGCAAGAGTTCTGTAGGCCTCAAAAAGCGCTGAAGGAATTCCTCGATTAAGTTTTTTTGAGTTTTGCTTGAGAACCAGTGCGGCTTTCGTCCTGGCCTCAGCAATACAAACCAAATTTGCACTGTCCAGCAAATTTTCCATTAATTTAGGAAGTTTTTACATCTCTGCTGTTCACTCAAAATCAGGAAAGCATACGACCGGATTCCGTTGGTAAAGTTTTGAGAAGTGTTGCTTGAGTACGGTTTCGACTGCCGCCTGTTTGCTGGCTGTCAAGTCACTGTAATCTTGCTCTGGCGTTTGTGTCCGTATCAGCGGAGTTAAATCACAACGGTTCATTTGGGTGTCGGACTCCAACAAGGTTGTGTACCGTCATCATTCCTCTTCTTAGTCTATATGGATTAAATAGACAATAATAACGGAGTCAGTGAGGGCGTTACATTTGGAATCTGTGGGATGAATCGTTTGATTTGGGTGACGTTTTACGGCGTCATGTGAGTCTCAAAAATTCCCAACATTCTTAAGCACTAGTTTTCAGCTGCGTCAGACCAAATGGGAATGAAATTTAGCACTAAAAACAGAAGATTTGTGTCTCACTAGAAACCAAAGTGAGGTAGCAAGTCAGTGGTAAATCAATGCAACACATAGAGATTTTTAACTACATTTGAGTGCGACTAACTAGTGATGGAATACGGAACAACTAGAGTAGATTAATACACAAGTTAGTAATGGAAACAAAGCATTTTGCAAGCAATATCGTTTTCATGGTCACAAAACCGCAGCTTTTGAACACCGAAAATATTGCCCTTTTCATATCAGACATTGGGCATTGTTCCGATGCTCACACACAGTCATGAATCTTGAGTAATGACTAAATTTGTTCAATTTCAAGTACAAGTGACAGAAAAGGGATATTTTACAAAAATGCAAATGTGGCACGTTTCGCTAACAGGTAGGACATTTGTAAATATTTCATGTTTGGTTATTTAACCAATCAAGTAGATCTAAGCTGCGCGATGGTTTTGTCACGTAAACAACATCCTCCAGGAAAATTGACGAGGCACGTCTACACCCACGGGGAAACGATCGTGCCATCTTCCAAGTACTAGGTGTTGTAAATAACTACCTTTTTACAACAACTATTCGGTTGTTCTCACTGATTGTTCTTGTTGCGGAATGGTACATTTTGGCGATGCCGTTTCGGCGATGGATGTTTCGAGGTTAAATCGCTTATAAGACATCACACTTTTGAAGGAAGCGTTTCTTGTGTACCTTTTCAAACAATATTTGAGTTCAGCTTTAGGGTTAAGCTTCAGCTTTAGGGTCAAGGTATAAGGTTTAGCTTTAGGGCAAACAAACACCCTTTGTAATGTAATCTTTCCGATACAGCAGAACTCGCCTATAACGATTTCGACTATAATGACAGTTCGCCTATAACGACGCTTTTTCTTCAGTCCTGTAAGAATCATTATCTTTTATGTGCATTAGATTTCAGCTGTTATGACTTCGGCTACACGGTCACTTCGCCCATAGCGATGCTTCTTGTCAGTCCCCGCAGAATATTTTGTTCGTGTATAACAGTGATTCTTATACTTTTTCAGCTTGCGGCGCACTAAGAAAAAAAAATCGCGGCACACTTACTACAAAACAACCTTGCTTTAACAAACGTTAATGCGATGGGTGTGCCTGTTTTCGGGAACAAATAAAATGGAAACAAGGTTCGTCGTTGTCAAGCACACTCGCATTTTGTCGTGAATTCCAAGAAGTCTCTCGTTTTTTGCTTTTATATTTCTATCAGAGCAGAAAATCCAAATTCACAGAGCCGTGAAGATGAAAATGGCAGGATTATTTAGATGGCTTTGACACCGATCATTGAATAGGATTTGTAAGCAGATCGCCAAAACGTTTTGGGGAAACAATGCTTGTAAAAACGGATCGTTTCGTACATCAATGAGTTGCATGGGCGTCCGCAGAAATTTTTCAGGCGATGGCAATATCGACATTTTGTTCATCGTATTCAGGTTGCTGACAAACGGACGTTAATAAAAAGTTTTATCCTTTCTATACCACAAAACATTCACCATGAAAACACGCGCTCCAGTCGCATTCTTTTAAAAATCATATTCAGGTGGACGTGTATACGAGTGTGCCAAAACGGTGTACTTTCCGTCATACGTTACAGGTTTTGCTGAAATGGCGTATAATCCAATATCGCTATCATTGCAAATTGCAAACAACTGAGTCTGAATTGACTTCAAATATCCACAACTATGTTTGGAGAGCGATCAGAGTGAAATGGATATTAGCAGGGCCCTCGGAGCAGCAGTGGGACAGGGGTGGGGCAGCGGTTTGACAGGGGTGGGACAGGGGTGGGGCAGCGGTGGGGCAGCAAAAGCGTTGCGCGCAATGGAAACTTACAAAAAGCAAAAAATCGTTACTAGTTATGCTTTGTTTCCGTTCAGGAACAATGTTGACCTCAGACATAATAACAAAAATTATAGAAAACCGTTCAGAATCTTCTGGGTTCACGAATGGCTGCAATAAATTTGTTTTAACAATGAAATGACCCATGATACTGTTGTGAAAAGGTACCGATGCCCCCGTTTACCCCTTATGAAAGGGCAGGGGGGGCAATGCTCCGTTATATTCCGCCACTCTCCGGTGTCCCTGTTCATTCGTGTGTGCTGGTTGAACCTCACTTCTCAGTGTTTAGTCTGGCATGTTTTCTATACTTCGGCAATCAGAAATGCTTTTTCCGTTCATAAACTGCCTAATATCTAGGCTAATAGGAAATCAATTGCTGTCCTATCAGTCTACCTATGCCGCGGCAAACAGTTTGAAAATCACTGGTGTATAACGACAGTTGCAAGTTTTCTTGATACCTGGTACTTTAAGCACGGCTGTGAAGCTACCGCACAAACCTTTTATGACCAATAACTAACGCAGCTAAGCGGGGAATTGTTGAGCCGTGGGTGTGACGTGACAATGACATCTGTGATTCGAAGGAAACCGTTACATGTTTTACTGTAATGTACTGTATTTGGGATTTTTGGGGTGACTGTAGTCAATTTGACTGAGACTTGGTGGAGCAGTGAGTAGAATGTCGAATAAAAGAAGCAGTTGCCCATGGTGCAAAATTCTCAAACCACATTCAAAGCATGTGTTAGATCAGGGGTTCCAAACCTGGGGTACATGTACCCCTGGTGTGCATGTGCCCATCAAAACCGGTACATTTAAGGATAGCAATTGAAGGGGAAAATATATTTATATATTATTATTTCGAAATGCACATATCTCAGTGAATATTATTTTTTAAAAACATTTTCACCTTCTTGTTAAATCTATAATTTAGGGCAGTGGTTCTTAACGTGGGGCGTGGCAAAAGTTTGGTGGGGCGTGGAAGTTGAAGACATTATGAACCAATCTTGGTGGGAATACAAAATGAAAATGCGCTTGCTCACAATCAAACTGATTGGTAGATATAAAGCTTGTTTACTCCTATAGAACGACAATCAAAGCATGTTAGTTGTGCATTGTGTTATCCACAGGAAAAATTTTGTTGCAAAAATGTTGCTCGTAAACTACATGAAATACTATATTCTGTGATCAAATGTATCAATTTGATGAAAGCAAATCCCAAAAGAAAACGTGTGTTCCATAGGTTTTGTGAGACTAATCATGCAGATCATAGGTAGTGGCATAACTAGAGATTTGAGCCAGGAAGAAAATCATTGTTGGAGGGGTCCACCAGCCAAAATTCAGCAAAAATTTGAGAAATGATAGTGAATCCAGATGTGGAGGATGTCTACACTAGTCTAAAACTCAAATCAGCAGATACACCCTGATCACCACAAATGACAAAGTTTATGTGAGCTACTTAGCGAATGTTTTTGAGAAAGTTTGTTCTTTGAAATATGGCCTATCTTAAGTAGGCCGTGCTTTAAAGCTCCAAGGAGCCAATGCAACACTTGACGATGCAAAAGCAAAGACATTGGGATTAGTGACATTTCTCAGTTTGTGCAGAAGCAATATTTTGTCAAAACGCTATATCCAATTTTCTTGGTTAAAAGGATGTGATGTCACTAAATAGACAAATACTGTTATTCCTGCATACGTGGAAATGTTGATAACTTCAATGAAAGATTTCATGAGATGAAAACAATAGAGATCATTTCTTGGTTGACTTAGCCACTTTTAGTAGATTTACCGGCAGTATCAGAAAATTGCCAACAGGTAATATGTGAGTTGCAAGAAGATGAATTTGTGAAAACTCTTCAAGATCAGAGGAACCACAATGTGGCTGCACGAGGAATGCGAAAAGAAATACCTTCACTCGAATGTTTTGGCAAGGCAAAAACTGATAAGTACGGCCATTTAAAGTCAAAAAAGTAATATATTTTTCTGTGCTTCAGGAAGCTATGAATCAAATTTATAACAAAAATCACACCGCTGCCAAGTTTATAACAAAAGTTATAAAGTGATAATAAGTAATATTTTCCATGTTAGGTCATTATGTCATATTTTGCATATTTTCAAACTAATTCAATAAGGCAACCATTAAAACAATCTCAAAATATGAGGTGAAACTACCATATCGCTAGGTCTAAGCTGCATTCTGCGCAATGAACACATTTGGGCATGCTGCGAATGTTGACAACGACTTAGGTGAAGTTATTTGGATGAAATGTAATACACTGCTTGAAACTGCATGTACTTGCCCCCTAAAACAAATAAACCAATTTTCATGCATGTATTCAATCGGCTTAGAAAAAATATTTTGCTAATATTTTGAGCTCTTTATTTTAGTGGGACTTCAACAAAACATAGCCTACCACCTCTTTCTCACATTTTTCCTGGTAATGCTTCTTTGTACAGTAGATGTATGTTCTAGCTCAGTAACTTTTGTCTGGTCAGATAAAGTCATATTAAAAAGAAATAAAGTCGTACTATCAAGGTCATTAAAAATGTCCTTACTGACATGATTTCCGTCATCTTGTTTGGTCGAATGTAGGCTTAGCGTTGTTGTGGAGTTGCTGCGTGATCAGAGAAATCAATTGTAAATTAGCAAACGTGGTGCTTTGAGATCGAAACTGACTAAACTAGAACCTCGAATCAAACATACGTAACTAGCATCAAGCGCAGAGCTCCCCTTAACGATGTTATTGGGCATCGCAATGAATTTGAGTAAGCTTTGTGCATCGGTAATTCATATCACATAGTATGTATGGACCTCGGAAGGGGTGCAGGGTGAGCCGGCCCCTGGAGTTTTAAAACTCTAGCAAAAATTTTTTTTCTTTATTTCGAGTAGGAAAAAAAGAAATTTTGCCACTTTTTGCACCCCTAGAAAAATTTTGGAAAAATCCCATAGCGGCCCTCCCCTGGAAAAAATTCTTCCGACGCCCATGATAGTAAGCAGTGCAATGACGGAGAAAAAAACAATACTGTACTTTTGGCATGTAGTAGTTCTGGTGGTGCCTAAGATTTTTTTGAAGACAAAAGGGGGGCCTGCTTCAGAAAAGGTTGAGAACCACTGATTTAGGGGTACATGCTCGTCTGTCGGATTGCTGAAAGGGTGCATGGTCAGAGAAAGGTTGGGAAGCCCTGTGCTAGATAAAGCTGTTTCAAGAACAGCACAAAGGAAACTGAGCGACTTTTTTGCAAGAATGCAATGCAGTTCTGTACTACTGTATGCTCTGTACTGCGTGTAAATACAACTGCCAGTGATTCAAATTCTTGTTTGTCTTTTTCGTGTCAGATTTTTCGCGAAAACACGATACAGTAGGCGGCAATCCTAAGAGCACTTTCGCACTTTCAATCCTAAGAGCACTTTCAACCCTAAACAAAGAGCACTTTCAACCCTCGCGAGGCTCTGGCCTTCGACTAAAACGCCATTTGAGGAACGATTTATTGCGCATCGGCTGCGAGGTCAGTTCGCCACTAGACGTTTTTTTCTCCGGTACCTTGAAGTGCCGTCATAGGGCAATTCTACTGACTTCAAAAACACTTTTTTCCTATAAAACATTTTCGACCACCATTGCCGAAATGTCCGTTGCCGAAACGGTCCGTCGAAACGTCCTAGACCCTTCCCGTTGTTATGTAGAGCCATCGCACCATCAGAAGTTGCAGACAAGCAAAGTGTGACCAAAAATTAATAGATATTTTTTTCATTTAAAATATTTTGAAATTTTGGGTTGTTTAGGAATTATTTAACGTGTTTTTGCAAAAAAAAATGAAGGGATTTAAAATATTGTTATAATCAAAAATCTGAAGTAACATAGGCACTGCATTTTGCATACATTTCATGGTACTTTGATTTGCATAAATGAAAGCTGCGATCCAAATCAAATGTTTTATCAGCAAATACCGCAAACGTTTGTAGAATATTTTAACTATCTAATGCTGTTTTGATCAATGCAACACACATTGCTTCTCAAACAATTTTGAATCCACTTACAGCACTTTACTGTGTACCTTTTATAACACGCGGTTTTATCTCGATGAATGATGTGATTAATGTCTAGTGACTTTTTGCTTTCAGACATTGTAAGTAATTATGAAAAAAAGGTGCTTGGCCCATTGTGTTGTTGTGTATTTTTTTCAAGCCAAAACGAAAAAATTGCTTTCCGGGTTAATTCGATTTTATTGCGGGAAAATAGATGATCTGGAAATTGTCGTGATTGCGTCGTTTTCATCAAATCCGCTTTAAAAAAGTCGTTCCCGATTTTGGAAACACATGTGCAAACCTGGATCGCTTCATTAGAGATTACTATGTGCTTTGGAACAAACATGACAGTATTGACGAAGTCTGAAGCTTTCTGCACTTGAAAAAAACGTTGTGCCTTCGAGATTTATTTCACCTTTTTATTGCATGTAGGCAGACGATTCTTGGAATGGTTTTGCTGCGTCTTTAGTTTTTACCAGTTTTTTCCTTTGAAAGGATCGTTTGCGATTTCAGTTACAGGTGATCTAACCTGGAGCCCCACATTAGACGATGTCGTTACGTCCGAAACAAATATGACCTTGACTGTCATCGCCACTGATGCCAGCGGAGCCGAAAGTATTTTAACCCTGAACATAAAGTTATGTCCGTGCGCGAGCGGGACCTGCATGTACAACGAGTCGTTGGTGGGAAGCGAAAACTATGAGGTAAAATAAAAAATTTCAACCAAATCGATGGTTGTTGTAAGCAGTGTGCAGGAAATTGCGTATTTAGTTCTGAAAATAACTCATCAACCTATGCTCAATTTATTCACGTATGTTTGATTTGCTATAGATATCGAAATTTTCAAATTAAAGTACCTGGTGAAGTTTAGATAGTTCTCTAATCTTTTCCATCCACGACACCGAACGCTTTAAAACTTAATGTTGTTGGCTGGTTTTGGTATATTTAAGTTCAGAAACGCGTTTTTGCGCGGGTAAGTGTAAATAATGTATATTCCTGCAATCATTTTATTTTGCGACTAACTGGCTGGTGAAGCTACATCAAAAGTTGCGATATTGTTGGAGAGCGCATTGCACAGCGAATTCTTTGATTTTATTTGTGATCATGCGGAAGATCATTGTGACCTGCTGTAACACAAGACACCTGAGAGGCAATCCCAGTACGCTTGGATTTAATCAACGTAAAACCGCAGTTACCATCTGCAGAAACAAAGAGCAGCATCAAGTAAGCGTAATAGCAGGCAACAACATGGCGGTCCGTTCAACACTTGCGCAAAATACAAACGCCAGCTGCCCCGAGCAGTCGTGGCAGCAATCAACGATACGCGATGAAGACATGAAGGCGGCGAGGCAGCAACACACGAATCTCCACACCTACTACAGCGGAAACCTAGATTTTGAAATCCTCATAAAGCTGAATAGTGACCTTTTTTAAGTCTCCGCTGCTGCAACTTCAAAAATGGGAGAAATTGATTCTGTGAAAAATGTGACTGTTATTGCCATAAAAAATCTGAATTTGCTGAAAGCGTATGAAGAATCAGTCCACAAACCACTGTTTTGATTCTTTCACTTCTCTGCGGTGATTCACACTTCCTCATGTCTGCATAAAATCTGCAAGAAATTCTTACGTGAAAAACGTTAGGATGTTGAAACAGAAGCACAAGAACCAAACAAACTGAAAACTTAAATGTGTATTACTCGTTTCAACCGGAAAATTGCTCAGAGATTTTAGGACGGAGGATGCAAAATGTCGCGTGAAAGCAATTTCTTATAAAAAAAATTGCCGATGAGTGCTGCGCAGCTGTTTGTCACCATCGTGAACGCTAGTTGATTTAATACTGTCATCTTTGCACAATATCTTTGGATTCACCCCCAATTTTGAAATCTATGGAGTGAAACGTCTTCAAATTTGAGGTGAAACGTTTGTACTTCATCTTTCACACTATTATTCCTGTTTCACAAAAAGCAGTCCTTTTAAATCTCTTAACCTGATCTTGCGCCTTGCAGCCAAGTTGTAGCTAAAACACCTAAGAGCAATAAAATTCAAAATTATTTCATCACCTCGCAGTGTCGTCTAGAGGTTTTGCAGAAAACAATGTATGTACAGAGGTCTATCGACCAGAAAAGGTGGGTATCGATCTGATCGTCCGCCGATCCTCAGTAGCATCTTTAAATTCTGACTGTCTTTCTTGACCGAACGACTTGTCTGCTGTTGGTCGGAAACTTTGATGCCGGTTTTGCAACTTAACACTTTGTTATTTACCACATAATCTTTTTGCGTGCAACTTCGTCAAAAGTGGAAAAACAAAATTTTCCTAGTTCAATTCTTGAACTCTGATTCCCTGCGTGATCACCCACTTGCAGTTTTAAGTCATCTCCAAAAATGCCTTTGGCTATCAGCGCAGTGATTTAATCACAAAGCATACACGCAACGCAAATGTTCACATTCAACCAACCATAGGCCCATGCAAAGATACTGCAGTGGCTACAGTAGCTAGAACCGAAAAAATAAAAAACGTCTTTTATAATAAAAAAAAGATCAAATGCAAAAGTTATAAAAATTCTAGATAGATTTCAAAGAAGGTAGCTCAATGTCTCTTTGCAAAAACTTCTGATTTTCTCTGCNCTCTCAACAGTTCGTTTGAAACCAAAATCGTGATGAGTCTGTCATTATTGTATGTAAGCCGGACCAAGAGACAAAAATCAAATCTTGCTTTTGAACGCAGTGATAAATAACCTTGATAGCACGCCAAAGCGGTAGTTTTCCAAAATTCAAAAACGTGTTTGGAAAAACAAGTGCGTGGCCTAAGGAATTTTTAAAACTTTCTAAAATAGCGATCTGAACAAAAATGAACATCAAAATTTAAAAAACACATATAATTTAAACTAATAAAAACCTCCCTGCCAAGGTTTCAACAAAAGAAAGGTTTGGTTTTGATCCTATTCGGAAACATTGCATTAAATCACTTTGAAATCTGGTTTGGTTTTTGTATATTGCAATTGATTCAAGTTTAAATTTTGAAAGGTTTTTGGAGCCGTCGTAATTCCTTTCGTTTTCATAAGGCTGCATAACTGTCTTTGGAATCTTGCTTTGATTGGCAAAAGCCTGAAAGGTACAGCTTGATTCCAAATCTACGACAGTTTACCTTCAATATTTGTTGTTTGCCTGCCTTTTTTACAAGCACTCTGCAAACGTTTTATTTGAAGAGTTCCGAAACTGGAGAATAAACAAATATTGTTTATGTACTGAGCAAACGTGTGGTTTCCTATTGCAAGTGTATGTTGATTGATGAAATTTTGTTGCCCATGTGTATACTATTTCCTTGAAAACAAAAATAATCCGTATGAAATGAAAAATTATCTTCTATTTCGTCACAAAGCTTAATTGCAGCTTTGTTTCCTATCCTCCCTCAAGAAAGCAACAGAGCCAATCGTTGGAATTTCCTTGTACCTTAGTGTTTAGAGAGATCATTTTTTAATGATTGGTCAAAAAATGGAAGGTCCGTTTCAAACGAAATTTTACAAACTCACCACGTGTTTTGCAATATTCACAGATAGTCAGATGCGAATGCACTGAAGCATACGCTGGTGATTACTGCACAGAAGATAGAAACGGCTGTTTGCTGGCAGCCTGCTTTCCCAACGTGACCTGCACTGATGTCCCTGCTCCTGGTGTTGGTGAAGAATGCGGGGATTGCCCTGAAGGAACCACAGGTGAGTGATAGCAATATTTTCATCCTATTAAGCTTCTAGTGTGAGTCATCAGATAGATGAATGAAAACAACAAATCAAGGAGCTGTTAAATTGTCTAAAACAGAAAAAGTTTTGTCATGTCAGTTTCAGAGTTTGTGGTTGGAGAGGCTTACGCGAAATCCAAACTTTTTTACTGTTCAAGATGACTTCCTTGATTTTTCAAGCAATCGAAAAAACAAAAAAAGTCTACCTGATGAATTCCACTTTGAAAAAGGCAAACATTTGTCATAAAAGCATTTGCAATCGAACCGCTGCCAGCATCACCATTTTTATACTGTAGATATTGTTGATTTTGCCGTGTTGAAATGGTTGCAATATTCTTGTAATGCGGTGTGGGATGTTGAAGAAAACTGATTAATGGTTGCGTTTATGTTTTAACGTTGTCAAATCCTGCTTTTAGCTTTTAGTGTATCAACACTGTGAGTTCTGAGGTTAAAGTCATTTGCGTTTAATTGCAGGATAACTAATTTTTTTCATCCATTTGTGTTTTTTTTTAAAACAAGAGTACACATTCATTTGCTAAACCAGCTTCATTTTTTTACTGCGAAAACATAACAAAATAAAGCAAATATTTTTGGATCATATTTTGGGTTAACAACTATTGGTTTTGTGCAATAGGCGATGGAAGAAACTGCACAAATATTGATCTTTGCCAATCCAATCCTTGCGAGCATGAGTGTGAGTCCTTCTACAATGGCTACAGCTGTTCTTGTTTCTCTGGATACGTCACAATAAACTCCACACGTTGTTCCGACATTGACGAATGTTCTCGTGGGAATCCATGCGCTGAGTTTTCTCATACAGTATGCACAAACACTGTGGGAAGCTTCAGGTAAAAAGGAAAGTCGCATATGTTGACCGTTTACTATGCCTGATTGAAAACATAAATTCACATGAACCAGCAATTTTTATTTTTTGTTTATTCAGTCCTTAAAGTGCCGCGCCGGCCACTTCTATGACCTAACTTTGCAACCACATAGCTCGCCAGACGATTGAGCTACAGAGGTGTTCAAACCATCTCGGATTTCGCAAGTCTTCAAGTTAACTACAAACTATTTGTTTTTCATTTTTGTTTTGGCGTTCTCGGTGGGTGACGTCATGGTGAGGGCATGTTTTGCGACTTTTTGGCTAAGTTTACCTGGCCCTGGCCGCCAACCCAAAAAATCATTTTTTTGGTTTACGTTTTTTGGGATCCTAGACTATCATCCGGATCTTTCCACTTTAGAAGCCTTGAATGGCTTGCTGGCATAGTCTGGAGCCAAAATTATAGCCGAAGAACCAAAATTCCGGTAGAAATTAAAGTCACACAAAAGGTAACCTTGGCCATTTTGTCTAAGGACGAATGAGCTAAAGAGCTGTTCAAACCCTCGATAAATGGGGGAAAGTCTTGCAATCTAGAACAACAAAATTATTTTCTAGTTTTTGTTGATATTTACATAACGGAAGAAAGTTTATGCATATTTGTTAACATTTGGATAATATCATCATTCTGTGGGAGCCAACCAAACGAGCCTATTTCGTGACTCAATTTTTTGGGATTATAGGCTTTCATGCGAGTCTTAAGAGGGTTTTGATGAACATTATACCGCTTCTGGTTCTAAAACCACGGCCAAGAACGCATACTACTTAGGGAAATCCCCGGGAACACCTATGGGGATTTCTAAAAATTTAGTTTTTTTGGCCATAACTTTGGCACCAGACACGGCAGAAAATCGACCAAGGGTCTAAAGACTTATTATATTCTAGCATCCATTAAGACTTTGAGCCACGAAATCAGCACATTGGATCGCCGAAGACGTCATCAAAATTAACCCAAGCATGACGTCATTTTCGAAAAATTTCCAAACCGAAAACCCAAAATATTTGTTATGAAAATCAACTACAAGACTCCACCCATTCACAGAGGGATTGAACAGCCCTCTAGCTTAATCTGCTGCAGAGTTATGACGGACCAAACTTTGCCCTGAGAGGGCAAATCATACTATACGAGGAACTTTAAGTTATGTCACAAATGGGGTTTTGGAGCCATAATTTTATCTCCAGCTATGCTTTAAAACCAATCAAGGACTCTCAAGACGCAGAATACAGACTTGGTTTCAAAAAATCTTAAACAATAATGGCTCCATTGGTCTGGCGAGTACACTTGGGCAAAAAGTAAAACATCCCTTCATTGTGGCGTCACCCACAGAAAGCCCCAAACCAGAAACGAAAAAAATATTTTTAGAGAAGCATCTTTCAATGTCACGACAAATTTCAACTGGCAGTTTTTGTTACTGTTGATGTTCGAATACGAATGAATTTTTTACAGTTGTGTCTGTGCCGAAGGATTTGAAATGAACGATTCAGACTGCGTTGACGTCGACGAATGTGAAGTTGGAACCCACACTTGTTCAGAAAACTCCTCATTCTGTCACAACACTCCTGGTTCATTCACCTGTCCATGTCTGGGGAACTACACAAGGTAATGTCTGGTGAATACCTGCACAACTCACAAAACTCGAAAGGCCAAACTTGCCGTGGGCCACAAAAGTCTATTTCATTTTGATGAAAAGATTTCGTTGTAGTATTAAAGAAATTTCAGAACGACAACTACTGATTCGAAGTCGAGATTCTGCAACATTTTATGCAACTGATAAAGCTCTCGTGGGTTGCAAGAAAAGCATTCGCTGGCAGCATGCAGCCCGCGGGCCGTATGTTGTGCAGGCCTGTTCCAGTGTACCTGTCTGATACACTACCACTTCATTTTTATCAGGTATGATAAGGTCACATCAGTTTCGTTTACACTCACAATCTGCACTCCCTGCGTAGAACGATGGTTGCTGTGGGCAGCCAATTATTTTTGTAGTGAAAGTGTGAATGTCTTTGCAGTGGGTGTCGCACTTGTGACGGGACAATAGCAGCACCGCGCCTGAACCGTTCCATTGAACTCACCAATTAACCTCTGAAGAACCTCTCCTGCTCCATGCGGGTGACGAAGTAGTGGAAGCATGCCCTGAGTGAATTACAGCTCTTTATAGTCACTGGGGTCTGCATGGGAGATTTGCAAAAATGGCGAAATTTTTTTCATTCACTTTTTATTCATTTATTACTCCAAGTGTTGCCAAAGCTAGGAGTCGTATCAGTTTGCACACCGTTACACAGACAAACATGTTTTGCACCAGCAAAACAACGTATGTTCGCAAGCAGTCACTACAGATGGGGTACAGGAGGCGAGAAATGCCTGAACTAGCCTTGCAATGTCAAGCGATTGTCACCCGGTAAATCCTCCACGCCAACCGCAACGCCGGGATGCTTACTCCCGAAAGCAGAAACTTATCCCCATTATTGAAAACTCCATCGCGTCAAGCAGATCATGCACCAGCCCTCTAAGAATGTCGACCGATTTCGGTAGCAACTGAAGCCCACAGCACGCTACGGCGATTTGTTACATAAGAATTATGTTGTCATAACACCCTGCGGGAACGATACTCCCGAGGGTAGCAATCCAGGGTTAACCCCCCCTGGCTAAAAACAGCTTCACACCGAAACGAAAATCGATGCCATTTTGAGATTCGTTTGTGGGTTTGTGGTAACCGTAGTTCGTGCCTTGGGCTCAACTGAATAAGAAGAAGACACGAGATAACAACAGAGTCAACAGCCATGTAACATAGAGTACTGTTGTACAACAACCCATGAATTCCTCTGTTAGTTTTGAAAGTTTTTGAAAATATTGTATTCATTTTTAGTATTCAAATATTGTATTCAAAAACAAATATTGTATTCAAATATTGTATTCAAGTCTTCTGAACTTGTCAATCGTCATACATTAACTTTTATTGGGGTTCTTTGTCAGATGATCCAGCAATGTTGCAATACGTCTTTCGTCTCTTTTAGTCAGGTGATCAAAAAGACACATCTCATTGGTATCTTTTCCAACGAATAAGATTTAATTTACCTTCATATTCCTTCATATTCCTTTTAACATACAAGCATCTCCATATATGGGCATTAATATTGTTTAGAGACTTCTGTGACTTCCCGCAGAGCAATGCACGTCACGGCCACCTCTCTATTTGCAACCTGACGCTAACTAGTTGTCAACCGCATGCGTTACTTCAGATTCATGTCTTCCTATGCTCTCTTTCTGATTCCGTGTTTCGCCTCAGCCTTTCCAAAACATCACACTTTCATGACATTCCCTTACAACGTTGTTTTTTATACTATGCCCGTGTACTCTTTTAGGTAAGCTCATTCTTATCATTCGCGAAACAAAATTGGTTCTTCTTTTTAAATGCCTTTGGGAGTTGCACGTTGGTAAGACCGTTTTTCCTGGTTGCACTATATAATATAATATTATAAGCAATGCAATGTTTTACCAACCAACCTCTCACTTTTCCTAAAGGGGCGTTCTTATTGTTACTGAATGTTTTTAATAATTAACTTAAATTTTCATGAAATTTCTTTTTAAATTCAAGTGTGCATCATATAGGTAAAAACACATAACACTTTTCACACAGTTTGTATTTCTGTTACAGTTATTCAACTTTAATGCAAAAAAACATATTAATGTTAATGCAAAGTAAAGAAAGTGTGATAAGAAAAGTAGGGACTTGATAAACACGTACAACGACAACACACGCAATATTTACACAGAAAATACGATGCTCTTTGCAACTTCATAATTCACGCCATTCATTCGTACACATTTGCTTCTGTCTTTACTCGGCGTAGTCGCTTGTTGAGATGTCCCAGCATCTCTACACTAGGCTGGGAATTTTTGCCGCAATTTCAGTAGTAATCCTGCAAACCTCAGACAAGATTATTACAAAATTTTGTAAAATTTTCTTTAGCCTTGAAATTGTTTTTAAATGGCAGTGTGTTTTCATTTTTACAACATTACTGCAGTCTACTTCTCTTTTACTACATCAACCACCAGAAAATTCACGAAAGAAAGATTTGGTTTGATACAAACATCAACCGGTTGCAAGTATTATGTGCATACGCGAAGTATCATTGACATTAAAATATTATACGCTTGAAATATTCCATCCTATTGTCAAAAACGTGACATTTAAAAACGTCCCACAAAACTATGAGTTTTGCAAAAACTTACCCAAAAGCTTTTTACCCAACCGGACGCATGATGTTCTTAATCTAGTCATTCGGCGTTGCTGTCACTCCAGCCCCTGTAATGCACATAAGCCTTTCGTCGACTTTTGCCTCTGGGCAAAAGGCAGAAGGTTTCGTTCACCAAACAGTTGTGTTCACCCAAACTCTGACCAGTTTTGGAGAAATAACGCCGTTGCACTCGCTCGTTGGTGATTTCAGGCATCAAATCGTCTTCGATAGAAAAGTAGCAAACTTTTCGTTTAGCTCCTTCCAGCAATAACTTCTTCTTTTAACCGCCTTAACGCAAACATTCAACAAGTCAAGGTTTTAACTAATGACTTCGTGATAACGTCCCGTGCTTATGTGCAGATCCACAAGTATCCTGAAATGAAATGCTGCCAACGAAATCCTGAGCAAGTGCGCTGCTGCTTTTCACATGTGGATAACTTCTAAAATCGTGTGTCCCCGTCAGTTCAAACACTAAAAGAATGGAGTAAAACACATTTCAAAACATCATGAAAAATATTGGTATGGTCTTGCGTTGCCAACATGATACCTCTACATCTAAAACAAAATTTCAATGGTTTGCATAAAAAATGTAGAAGTAGCAAATTGACATACGTTGGTATAGGGTGTTTCATGAAACAATCTTAGATAAAACGTTTATGCTATACTATTGCCACATTTGCAGATGAAGTGACTTCAGTTCAGAACTTTTACAAAATATTGTGGAAGCAAATTAAAACACACATACTTGAAACACCTTCCTGACACGTGACATAGTGGTCTACACTTTACAAACACATAGTGGAGACAACATTGTGCAATAGTGTGCAGATCCCGTTTTGTTTCCTTTTCGAAAATGGACGCAGAATACTTTAACAAAATTTTTGATCTAAACAACTAAAAAAAATTAACTAAACTTTTAAAATTAACAAGGTAATACTTCATAAGCTGATTCCCCTAGCATCTGATTTTCAATCTTCCTCCCAAGCAGTCCCATCTTCTTCGTTGTTTGAGTCAGTTCTTTCAAACCACTGCTTGGCTGCTCTGGATCTCGGGGCAAGTGTTGAGCAGCCATTTGAATGCTTCATCATCCAGTTCCGTCAGGCCGTGCACTCCACATTATGAGGTGGATGGATCGGACAATGAAGGACAATTTAGTGAATGGTCCGTACCTCTGCGCCCCACTAACAATCCGCAGAAGGGGCCATACCCCATTTGTGCAAAAAGGAGCGGAAACGTCCGACACCGGTGCCGAACCCAAGATGTTTTTAGCAGGGCCATTCAAGAAGGGTTGGTGCCTATGTCGGGGATGAAAGTACGGAGTCTTGTAGTATTGCCCTGTCACTCCGCATTCCACCGGTAGTTTGCCAGGAGCACTGTACGTCTGTTGTTTTTGCTGTCAGATGAACTGTTGTGCTGGGGGTATAAATGGGTGTCTCGATTTGCGATGCCGCGCATTCCAACTCGGCGCATGCATGTTGTGATGAAATTAACCAACTTTTTGTATGGGAAAATACGGCTGAATAAAACAATCGTTTTTTTCTGCAAATTTCTACAGGTCTTCTGATGCATCCGACAAAGGAACTTGCATAGATCGAGATGAATGCGTTGAAAATCTTCACGGATGTAATGAACGAACCCAAGATTGTGTGAATCTGCACCCGCATTACCGGTGTGATTGCAAGTGAGTTTTGTGTTAAAGCATCAGCGGATGCGTGAATCTATTTCGATTTGACAGAAAAGGAAAACCAGGCATCACAAAACATATTGGGCGTCGAGTAGCTCAGTGGTGGACTGTCCCCCTCTCAACTGAAAGCTTGATTGTTGGGTCCACGGGCACTGAATGACTCGCCGTGCCGCTCTTTGGGTAAGAGGGTTCGCCTAAACCACCCCGGCAAAGAAAATGATTCAGGATTCGGCCTGCCACCAATTGTCGTTAAATGATTTTGTCGCATTAAATGCGATCCAACAAAAGATTAGACCTATGCTTAACAAAAATGTGCAGTTATAATTTTATTCACCCTTTTCCACTTTCGATTACTCCTGTTCAGTCAACTTGATTTTGAAAATGTTAATAGAGCACACTATCTGCAAGACCACATTTGCTTCGATAAATCTTGCGACGTCTCGTTAACAAGTTTTTATTGAAACGACAGACGAAACATTTATTCGCACTTACTTCGACGGAGGATTAATGTAGTGCTACATGAAGAAAGCCGCTGGCATAAATAAATGTTTAGATTAAGAACACACTAGCATAGTGTTACCAAATCTGAAGAGGCTAAATTCCTCACAGTCTCAATGGCTACTTTTTGCGACAACAAACAAGCGCTGTATGGCATTTTTCACTATGTTCTTACAACTACTAATCCACCGCAAAGCAACATCACTGTCACAGAAGAAAAATATCACAGAATTATCACAAAATAGGTTAGCAGCTATAAAATGTAAAAGGCATTTTTTCTACAAATACTAACTATTCATATTGTTCAGAGAATCAATAATGATTAGAACCTCTGAAGCAGTCGAAATTCCGGGTATTAGAGCATTTAAAAAAATAATTCCGGACACAAACTTTACCACCGAAATTCCAGGATATCCGGGAAAATCTGGTCCTATGGCAACCTTATATTAGCATAACCTAAGGCATGGAGCGATGCAAATGTCACAGGATAAGGAGCTTCCGCGTTTATGTTAGAAATATTGTAAACACCAAGAAGCACTTCAGTCGAGATTTCTGCTTACGCACTAGCTTTTCGTTTTGCGTGTTTGCTATTGCTTTTAGCAACAGGCTTCGATCAATCGCTTATTCATGAAGCCGCAGTGGAAGACTACTGTAGTTCACAGGGATGCCAACCTGTCTTCTATTGGAATACTTCCTTCTCTGGAGTATTGCTGCGTGTCTTGCAAACGTTTCTGATCTTTTCATCACCATGAAAACCACAAGCGCACCACGTGCGATGAAGTGGTCGCGACCTCATCCTCAAAGCTCAAAAACTGACGCTTGTTCGATCATAAAATTAAGTATTTTAATATTTCTTTTGTAACAAAAAAAAACTAATCCTATGGAGATACGAAGTTGCAAAAACTTTTCGCCGACACGGCAAGCGGCAGCATTCGCGCTTGTCATGTCATCCTGCTGGCACTGCGCGACGCTGCGTCTAACGCTGAGCCCTTTTTCGAGCGAAGCATTCACGACGTGTGTGCCAGCGTAGACTGTTTGATGGACCGGTCTGGCATCACCTTCTATGCGCTGTGAATTCGGCGCTGTGATTCTTGAGCTGGTACTGGACGGTTTTCACGGGTTTTCATCCAACAGCGAGACTCAAAATTGAATAACGCAAAAAGTACTTGTCCGATTCACCTTCAAATTTAAGATAATATGCATTGTCACCAGCCGAACATTAGTGTAAAACTCAACTGCAAAAAAACAAGCATGCTAAAAGTTATTGCGCTCTACTCAAAAACGACTGAAGTGAAATTAGCGCGCTGCCAGCCACGCGCAGCAGCAGTTAGTCCGATGCACGGGGAACAGAGTCCAGTTAAATTAGAAGAGCTCCTTTGAAATTTGAGTAGATTAGAAAAATAGCCATCATATTTGCTTGAAATCGAAATTTCATTTAAAAGTAACACCTTCTAGTGAGGTTACTTACATTTTTGCAGGAAAGAAATTTGGGCAAACAATTTTACATCGACAGGACGTTGCACTCACGTACCTTCATGACAAGGACTAGTCAGAGCTCATCACGTTTGAAAAACGTCAAACGCAAATTGTAAATCGTTCAAAACTTTCAAAACACGACGTTCCAAACTTTTTCGACAATGGATCCTGATGAGCAGATTCTGCTAAACACTGACATGGTTTTCAAAGTGCTTGTAACTATTCACCTGCTCTGCACGTTACGATTCCCTAGCATTTGGAGTTCAGCAGCTTGTTCGATTGTGGCATCGCTCGGGTCTTTGATGAGCAAACGTCAATCAACAGCGGTGAAAAGCCAAGGGCAGTAACTGAAACAACAGAAACAGAACTAAGAAGCACTGCTGCCTGAACGGAACTGTGAAGACCCGCACCTGCGCTTCTGGTCACATCAACTTTATTTGAACGAATTACAATTGCGGAATAATCGCCTGACTCAAAAACATAATGAAACATTCATAGGTTTGTCGTTTTATTAACAGCAGCTCCCTGGTATGTTTTTTAATCAGAACTTTACGAGATCTGCTTCTATGATTACCAACATAAATTCCCTCACATCATCAATTTTGCAGTCTTGTGCAAATTAGCGATTTCCTTCCACATGCAAAGATCGAGACTAGTGCATGTATGCAGTCTCAAAGTGCAGGTTAGTTTGTCGTTAACTTTCCGTACGTAAGAAAAACGTAGGCATCTTTCATTAGTTAAACAGATATTTGGTTCAATGCAATGTGTATACATTGAAAAGTTTTGTTTCCCTGATTGAAATGATTTTCTGATGGCCAATGGCATTGCCACTGTGTTTGCATCAAAATCCACGTGTTGTTGTGCTGCGACAAAATACAAAATGAACAATTCTCTTACAGACAAGGATACCATCGCGAATCTAACACATGCGTAGACATCAAAGAATGTTCAGACCCGTCCACGAACACTTGCACATTTCCGAGTTACTGCGTCGAACTTCAAGGAAGTTACACTTGCTTATGTCGCGGTGGTTATCAGCTGGTGGACGGGGTGAGTGTTCCAATAAGAAAGAATCCGAAAAAAAGGAAATGCAAAGTTGTTTGCTGTTATCCGCATGCAACGACAAAACGGACTGTTTGATTCTTTCAGATCGCCCAAAGCTCGCATCCATTATGTTCGTATCATATTTCAGCGACGCCATGCTTTGGTAACGTTGGTTTTGCTCATGCGATTCGGAAATGCGTTCATTTTCAGTGGAAATAAGTAAAAAATCACAACACGCAAGGTCACATCCCCTTGTTTTTCAGATTGTCTTATCTTAACCCATGGGTCGATTGGGGTAAATCCAGTGTTGAACATGCGGAGTTGATCATCAGCGTAGGGTGTTATGCGTCCTGTCCGCTTGAAACTCTGATCAGGAAACCATAAAATGCTATTCGATGCAGGAAACGAAGGTTATAACATATACTACATCCGTGCTTGTCAACCGGTTGTATCGTACACCCCAGGGTGTACCAGAATTTTCCAGGGGTGGACAAACTTGATGGGGTGTACAGGGGTGTACTAGACATGTGCTCTTCAAGAACAGTCACATTGTCCCACATATTTCCTGCTCCAGCGCATTGTGTTAACTTTTCACAGATTTTAAAACCGAATCTATCGGTGGTGTACATTGTCTCTACCTGTCTTTTCCCCTGGTTGTTTGTACTGTTGGTCAGATGCCAATCACATATTCTTATTTTTTCTTTAAAGCAACATTCGGGTGTATTGGGAACCATTGCTCTAACTTGAAGTTTTTGTAAGCTAATGTACCAACCATGCTTTTCTCTACAATAATCATTGCTTTGTAGTAAGACACGTAACAATATTTTCCACATTATATTTCAAATAGTTAGCTGAAGCTAAGCGAGAATTTATACCGAGAGGAAGTGAGTAATCTCTATGTTATTTTTAACTTTGCACTTTTTCAGTTCAGATTTTAGGCTGTTACTATCTTATACTTTTGAAAGGTATTGCAGTGAGTTGTTGATCCTCAAAGAAAATTGATATGCACGATTTTTTAAAGAAAAACTTAGTAGCGAAACGTAGTTGTAAAAAGAGCATACTAACTATCAAAGGAAATACTTCAGTGAATCAAATGAGAGTATGGATGTCAGCAAGTCACGTGCAGAGTGCAACCTAGCCCACTTTTCCGGGAGTAAGGTCAAGATTTAGCAGTGTACGGTTGTAAAAAAGTTATCCAAGAGAAAAAGCTTGTATTGTTACAAAGCACAAATAGAAGAGTGATGCCTGTGTCGTGTATGGGTTTTGTCGAACAAAAGTAGAAATGCTGAACCCGTATCCTTCAGGGCATTTCAAGCGTGTGCGACCCAGTGTTGCCATTTTTGCTGTTTTCCGGCTAGATCTAGCAGGTATTTCTCACTGTTGGCTGGAAAGTTTTCAATTCAGCGGCTAGCATATTTTCTAGCGGGATTTTGAAAACCTCTAGCCGGTTTAGCAGTTAATAAACTCCAGGTCAAATATTTGTTCCAACAATTTTTAGAGATGAAAACGTTTAAACATTCTTCATCAAAAACTTTTTTGGATTCTTTCTGACGCTCGCTTTATATTGGATTTGGGCAACACAAAGACCACCAGGCACAACCAGGGTTGCCAAATTTTTTTAACCAGAAGTAGCAAATCACTGTTACGAAAGGAGCCAAAATGACAGATAAGTAGCCAAACACTCTGCTTGCGTTTTGATGACGACGTCACCATGTTTACTCAACCGTAGTTGGACGTTTTTGCGAAGTTGGCAAAATGGTTGGCCGCGCAGCATGGAAATGATATATCGTGACCATGGCCCACGTGCCTCCTTGGCTACGTCCGTAATGGTGTAATTACAAAATTTAGTGTTACTAATTGAACGTTTCTTTGTCATAGTAGATAAAAAGCACAACACATAATTTCATTATATTAATCTGTACGCCAGGCCTACTATATCAGAAAATTTTTACAACTACATTATTTTTCATAACTTTTTCAAAAAGAAAAAAACTCTCTTACTAGACTAGCTAGTACAAGCCATGAATGAGAACAACATAGCAAACCTCAATCTTTACAACCTAAACAGGAGAAACCATACAACATTGGTTCCCAAACTTTTTTTGACGACACACTATTTGTGGGCCCCGTGCTGTCACCGATCAAATCTCATTCCCTCTTAAGTTTGGCAAACCAGACTTGACACAATGCGGAATGAACGAAATGGCTGTTATTCAAGCTCGAACAATTCTAACGGAATTTCAATCCAAATTAACTGTATTGAAAATGGAAACGCAATTATTTTAAATATTTCTCCGACTTGCTTAAATTGGAAAAAGATGGAAGCATTGTTGACAGTGATTTGGAGATATATGCAAAGCACCTTAAAAATTTAAGTGAAGACTTTAAGGCACACTTTGAGGGCCTACAGAGGATGCGTGTGTCGGATTGGATTGTCATGCTATTTGATTGTAATGTGCAAAATGCAGACATTAATTTGCAGTTGCAAGATGAACTCACTGATATGCGCATGGATCTCGAAGCTCAATCACTGTTTAAACGCTGGGTTGCATTGCCATGGAAATACCGCTGAAAAAACCCGAAATTTTGTGCAGCTGTTGAGCCGCTTTTACTTTCATTCCCAAATTCATACATGCTTCAATCTGGTGTTATTCATCCAAATGCATTCCAAAAGCAGAACAACCGATTGAACTGGGAAGAGCTGGGAAAACTGGGAAGAGCTGGGAAAACTGGGAAGAGCTGGGTTTCCCGATTGAACTGGGAAACAACCGATTGAACTGGGAAGGTGATTCGCTACTAAACACACCAATCTCCAGCTAGATAAAAATAATCTTGCTGTTTCTGACAGGGAAAACCCTTCTCATTGATGGGGTCTCATATTGCAATGAAATGTTTGCCATTTTGCTTTTGTGCTTGTATTAATAATAATGTTTCTTGCTCATTGCCTTTCAAGTACAGTAAGATAGATGTAATATCAGTAGTTGGTGCTAATCCAATTCCCCCCGTATTCGTGAGGTAGTTGAATCTGAGAAGTTCAACTCGTTTGGGGCTCGGTGAGATGTCTGGGATTTTACCAGGGGTTCGACAGCCAAACGAATTTGCAGACCCCGGCTTTACATCTATTCCCTCAATATCTGCACAGTGCACACTGCCTTCATTGGCTTCCCTGTTTTGGCTTTTGTATAAAATTGGGTAAAGTTTCAGACAGGAATTTGAAACCGAAATCTGGGTCAAAACATTCTACTCCTCACAATAAGTCAAAGGCATTCTTTGAAGCATCTCCAGAATGTCATTGTCGACGGAAGAAAAAAGGCCGTTTCCATGGAGGAAAAAGCCTTTTCTAAAGTGAGAAAAAGTCCACTATTTCGCATTACATTGAACGTAGATCTCTTCATATTTCAGAAAATTCATTTAAACAACTTCTTGACAGGCTTAAGAAAGCTCAGTTGTTTGGTATTTAGCTCGATGAAACAACAGATATTTCAGAAGAGGTTCAGTTGATTTTGTGTTGTAGGTTTGCCAATCAGGAAACAAAAACCATGGTCGAGTTGTGCTGTCTTAACGTTAGAGTTTGCTCAACTGCTCAAGGCATCTTCGCCAAATTGAATCAGTTCATTGAAAAACATGGTTTTGATTGGATGAAGTATCAAGCAGTTCCTACCAAGGGATCAGCAGTCATGCAACGCCCTACTAATGGAGTTGTCCGAAAAATGACAAGCATTTACCTTGACTGTGTTCAAACCGGTTTCTTGGGGAGATATTTCAGTCACAGGCCAAAGTTGTTTTGAAATGACCGAAAAAACTTAAGTCATTTTGGTCATATTGCCTTTTTCTGTCATACAAAAATGTCCCAAAATGAAAAAAGATCGAAATTTGTTAAATTATTTTGAAAAAATGACCGGAATTGTCTCAGCGAAAATAAACCTAGGTTTCAACTCACTGCATGATTAATCGAGAATTTGTGGTGAGAGATTAATTTAAGAATATTAGCAGAGGTGAGGCCTGGAGACGTTCTTGATGATGTCCAAAAATTCAGAAATTCATCCTCTCACATTCAAAGAAGCATCGACCTTTTCAGAAGTGTGCAAAAGGCATGATAGCAAACTCTCAATAAGGTTAAATTTCATGCTGAGACGCGCTGGCTATCCAGAGAAAAAGTGTTAGAGGTTGTGTTTTAAATGTGGCAAGAGTTGCGGGTTTTCCTTACTCAACAAGGATAGCCTATATTCACTAATTCTCAAAGCAATTTTTGGCTTTATTCGAACCCGAATTCTCTGTCATCGATTGTGCAGCCATTTACACATGAGGATTATGACTTGGGCGTTTCGCGTGTAGTTGCAACAACGCAGAAAACGGCAGGACAGGGAAACGTAACACTAAAATTAATGAAACTCAATCTTTCAGATTATGAAGTTTTATCACACCCAGTTTGAATTAAAAAATAAATAATCTCATTTGCTGTGGTTGCACTCGCTGAATTTCATCCGCCAGTTGTTAAAAATGTGGTTTCAACCGTTTCAAAGGCGTTTTTCCTAAGAGGATCAACATCCTTGATGGAGATAGGTTTTTTTCTTTTTATTTCGACAAAAGTAGAAAATCCTGCCTCACAAAGGTAGGTTGTTGGCATGCGACCAAAAACGTAAATCGCTTATGGGGTGAGATTTCGGCATTCAGGAATGTTGAGAAGTGATTCGCAAATATTTGCTCGGAAAGCAACATTTACAGCTTAAAAATCGCTTGCATTTCACACTTTTACAGCACTAAATTTTAGTGCATGGCAAGGGTTTACAGGTTTTATAGCAAATTAAAAAGTTTGTACTAACACAAAAAAGGTTGACAACTGATGTACTGTAGTAACTACATCATACAAATGTTTTTCAGGGTACCCCAAAAAGAGGATTTTTTGTTTGTGCGTAGAAAACGTCATGCCCGTGTTAGATCTGTTTTTTTTCATATCAAGTAATGGTGCAGGAAGACTCTTCACGTATAAGGTATCGGTATCTGGTCAAATAGGTTTTGCACTTGAAACAGCACTGAAAGGTTAACATAGTAAGATGTCCGAAATTTGCTAAACATCAAGTAACCATGGGTAGCATTGTACCCATACATCCTGTATATGGGCTTTCAGAGACATCTTTGTGAAATAACTCTGGCACCATTCCATTTGCCTCTGAAAATCAGGAAACGTCATGGAACCACAAATTTCTAACATTTTTCTGTGTATATAAAATCAAGCCTCGGGGTGGGTCCGCCACCTTGGTTACCTGAACAGGGTTGAAGTTTCAGACCAAGGCACACGGCGGTTAATCGGCTTGCAATCCTTTTTTTTCTATTCCGGCAGTCGGATGGAGTCAGTAAGTGAGTGACTTCAGTGAAACAGGTATATGTACTATATATTGGGCTGCTATATATCAACACAATCGGACGCTTGAATTTCGGACGTTTTGCAAACATTTGGTGAACTTACGGTAACTTGGTAACTTTGCGTTAAAAAAAAGGCTGACTCCAACTTATGCTAATTGTTTTGACATAGGTCCTCCCTTTATCACCGTGACAACCCAGCCAAAAATCATTGCAAAAGCGTCAATTTTAACATTCATCAAGGAATAACTCATACAAACAGTCAACCCGGGTCCAAACTAACCTGCAACATTGCAAACTCAATACAGCAATCTGTAGCAATTCCTTCCTGTCCCTGCAGGGAAACGAAGTCACAAAAATTTTCGCCTGACACCACAACCGACAGCATTCGCGCTTATCAATAGATGTCATTCTACTGGCGCTGCGTGACGCGGCGTCAACCGCTGAGCCCTGTCTTGAGCCAGGCGTTCACGACCTGTGGGCCACGGTAGAATTTTTGAGGGATCCGACTGGTGTCACCTTTTGTGCGCTGTGAATTCCGCGCGATTATTCAATTAGTGCTGGACGGTTTTCACGAGATTTCATCCCACAGGTAAACTCAAAATTCGGTAACTCAAAATGTACTTGGTCCGATTAAACTTCAAATTTTCAGGAAAGTTGCCTGTTCACTAGCAGAACATTTGTGCAAAATTTGGGTGCCACAAAGCAAACATGCCAAACGTCATTTCGTTCCACTCTATTACTACTGAACACAAATTATCGCGCTGCCAGTCACGCGCAGCAGCAGTTAGTCCGATGCGCTGGAAACAGAGACCGGTTATAATATGATTTAAAAATCATATTTGGATTTTTTTGTTGCATAAAACTGTACAAGTGAAAAAAATCATCCTTATTCACGCAACAACTGTGTGGACCTAAGTGTTTTGCAAAACGTGCTGTATGCGTTATTCAGCACCCTGCGCATTTGAACGTATGACGCATATATGTGTCAATCAGCGCCGAAGGTGCTGGTATTGAAATTGAGTACGTTTTTCTAGTTGAACATTTTAATCAAAAGCGTATATACCTCTTGGGCTAGAAACGAAATACTATAATCCGCATTCTTTCGTCTCGTCACCATGTGTTAGGAATTTCCACGGAACCTAAGCACGTTGTGCACAATATAGAGTTTGATGGAGGCGTTTTGAAGCAGACAGTCAGCGCTTGTTGCCATGAGAACGAGATCTAGAAGCACTCTTAATGTGCAAGATGAAGAAGACCTGATATATGGATTACCATGTATTGAGTCTGGAATATATATGTTTTCTAACAATAAGCAGGTTCAGCCTCCCCGCTGGTTGTTGCGTACGTTGTATCATTAAATGTTGCTTTAGTTTAGGCTTTTTGAATATGCAACAGTGGTAGCATGAGAGAAGTGGTACAGTTGGTGGGTGATGGATCCTCTCTTTGTTCATTAATTGAGCCACATGCTTCAAACGGTCGAAAATCCCTGCTGCAAACGACTCTCAAGATTTGAGACTCGATTTCAACTCACTTTCAATGTTTTGTGCAAACTGTCGAGCATGGGTGTCCGCAGAAATTTTCCCAGGGGGGTAACGTCGCAATTTTATCATCCTTTCTAGGTTGCTCATGATCCAATCCAAATGGACTTTCACAAAACTCTTTACCCTTGCTGCAGGATGCAGAATATGCCCCGTGTTACGGCAGTAGTTACTAAAATGCGCTTAGTTCGCAGGAATATGTCGTTTGTCCATCATGCTAGTTTGCAAACAGTTTAAAACTTCGTGTCTTACAATTACTGCTATCAGCAGTCACTGTATCGCTGCATTACCTGCCTCATTTTCTGCCTTGAACGTTCACATGCGGTAAAACGGCTACCACCGTAACTTGAAGTGAACATTTTAAGATTTTTTGCTGTGTTTTTGTTGCACAATAACAGCCAGCAGTAGAAAAATCCGCTCGCAAGTTGTGCAACGTGCCTGTGCAGGCAAAGGAGAGGACATAAGTCAAATACAAGGTCATAACCGAATCACACCAATACCGTGTACCTCTTTCTTGTGCTGTGTGAATGTCATACCACCAAATCAACTGTCACTGCAAGAAATTAATGCATTAATCGGAATTAGATTCGCACTTTATGTTTTCCAGTAATTTTTGGCTCGTGGGCCGATATTCTAGTGTGGACCAAATAGCACCCCCTGCGAATGTGCATGGTCCTAAGATACATAACGTTTTAAATGGAATGCCCTTTACGTGGCACCCAAACAACTTGAAGGCAATCTGGCGATATCAGTTGTTTGTCACCTAAATTTCTAAAAATTCCTTGGACGCACAAAAATTTTTGCAACATTTTTCTCTTGAGACACAATTGTTATTTGCCGAAAGATGTTTGTCAAAAACACTTTTCACTTTTCCTTGATTGCCACTCCTTAACCTCTCATATTTATGGAATGCGAGAAGATTTTTCATTTTTGAGAAACGTGTGTGTGCAATCCGTATAAAATCGTGACAATAAATAAATGTGTATGAAAGACATATTTCGTGAAGTTTGCAGTGACGTCATCTGTATGGGCTACAAACGGAGACTTGAAGGGCGAATAAATCTTAAGGTTTGTAAAAAAGTTAAACAAGATTACGAATAATAATTGTCACAAAAGTCTCTTAAAACTTCTGAAAATGCATGTACAAATGTAACTGACTCAGATAAGAACATTTACCCAATCGCAAAGCGCGAACTGTCTAAAACAAAACCCTAAATTTGAAACAAGCCCAACCTCTCATGTTCCAACGTGTATTTCTGCAATGACTTTTCACGTGCACGTGGCATGTTGTAAATTGGAATTTTCCTAAGGAAGTATTGCGATTACTTGCAGGTTTGCACCAACATTGACGAATGTCTCGATCCAACAATTTGCCCTGATGGAACCACATGCCGCGACCTCGTTGGATCGTATACTTGCCAGTGTCCTATTGACGTCGTTTGTCCAAGTAAGCTGTCACAATTTTGTGTGTTCACAAAACAAAACTTGGGCAGTCTCTTTGAATCACTGCTGCAAAGACATTTTCACAACGATGAAGGTGCAAGCAGCAGTTCCAGTCATATTTTTAAATATTTGGAAAAACTATAGCGATGCACATTGAGGTACAAAGTTTGAACTATGAAATCCGAGGAACGTTTCTTATGATTTGCCACAATGAAATTTCAAAAAGTGTACGTTGGTTGCAAAGGATACTAGATGTGTGCCAGGCGTATGTAGAATCGCATGGGATTATTTTCAACTACTGTACAACAAAACTGTTTGTATGACGTTTAAGGCTAAAAGGGCAAAAAGCGCAGCCTCTCCAGTCTTGAAATTGGGTGGTCTATACGTAAAATCTGTTGACCAATGCAAATATCTGGGGATTTTATTGGATACTGAGCTCTCAGATGACAAAGACATTCAGAGACAACTGCAATATCAATATTGTGCAGCAAACAAGCTGCGA
>JGI24021J15306_10000044_pt1 | contig 48849 bp, 37 predicted proteins | sample Ectturendosymbi1_FD_15306 | JGI IMG/M metagenome (IMG submission 15306)
TATTGATTACATTGAACATTCAAGAATCAAAAATAAGCAATGTAAATGAACAGAACAATGTTTAGATTTGTTCCATCTTAAACCGTTGTGTAGTAAAAAGTAAATTATTGAAGAAAAGTTGTTTTTTCATGATACGTTTTGCTTGTTTTTCAATTTCGTACAAGGTTAACATAGCCTAACTTGCCCGTACGTGATTCAAGCTTTCTGAAAGTAGCCCACCGTAGACCGTGCCCAGTGGCGTGTAGAGGGGAGGGGGCAAACGGGGCGACGGCCCCGGGCATCCAAACCAAGGTGGGCATCCAATGAGTGAAACTGCAAATATTTGAATTCTGTAGCAAGATTACTTTTCCTATTGTAAGGCTACTAACACACGCTGCATGGCTTCAATTTTTCGAAACTTGTTTTCTTTGTCAACACTACTTCTTACGTATTCAAACGCCCGTAATTCTCACTATCCTCAATACTAGGGACCTGTACTCTAGATGTGCGTAACACACCCAATTAAACTGATAGTGACGTGACTTTGCCCAGATCAAGCTATCAAGGGAAAATCACAAAAAAGGATTGAAAAATAATTAAGGCCGTTTAATTCAGTTTGATCCGAATTTCAAAACTGTCCTATTTCAATTTTAGCTGACTTTTTTATGCATCACTAGTTCCTGTTTCGTTCTTTGATGTGGCAACCCTGGGTGTGCACTAATGCAGCTTCACACCTGTGCTTGCAATATGTAGATCATTTCAAGCTTCGTCACTAATTGGCAGTTCAAGCGGATTCAGTCCCCTCGCCACGGGGATGCTTTTGTGGCCTTCGCCCCTGCAGACAAAGACCCAAGCCCCCCAAATTAAATCATGGAGCACTATAAATCAGTGGAGATTTCAACTAATTTTCAATATCAAGCCTCCCTGCGCAAACGTAAAGCCCTCCCCTAGTGAACACTTTCTGGCGACGGATTTGGGCGGATTGATCCTAACGGCTCACACAAACGCGTATCTGTTCTGTTCTCACAGTAGTTGTACATATAACCAGTGGTGGGTTGGGGGGGGCCCGAGGCAAGACTAAAAAGGGGACCTCTGATGACGTCATCATACTCAGCCAACCGTAATAATCACTTTTGATTTGCCCAAGATACGGCCACCCAAGGATATGTTCCTGAGACTATGGCATAACTGAAGTAGCAGAAGGAGAAAATACAAAAGGGTGTTCATGATACACAACTTTGAAAATACTGAAAGTTGGGAAGACACGGCTGGCAACACAAAAGTTACGCAACAGCAAGTTGGCATTGCCCCACTTAATTTTCGCGCCCCATTTCTCTGCATTCACCATCAATAAACTAAAAAGTTTACCCCTTTGAAAGTTTCACACCTTCCCCCATTGAAAAAATGCTTGGTAGTTGGTATTCTGAATTAGTTCACATTCATGTGTTTGTGGGAATCCATGAAACTATAAAAAACAACGAAGATTTAAAACGCTAAATTTGTTTTAAATTTCATCCTTTTAACTGCAAAAACATAGCATATACAAGCATCCAATAAGAGACTTGTTTTGGAAAGCTTTGAGGCTGGATGAGTCAAGGCTGCCATCATCTTGCATTGCCACTAGTTGTTTGAAAAATGTGCAATAGTTGGAAATAATTCATCATGTACTTTATCGAAAACATTTATACTGCAGCAAGTAGCCTACACAGTTGATTAAATCTGTGCTAAGAAAAAGCGGTTCAAGTTATGTTGGCTAAGAGCTGGCAAAAGAGCTTAAACATCACCTACCAAGCTACCGGGTCTACCTTAAACCAAACATTTATTAGTCAAGTTTCAAATAATCTGTGACTTCAAGCATAGGCTAAACCAAACCACCTAAAATACCTGAAACATCTGTAGATAAAATTGAGTAGCCTATGCATACTACTCAAAAATTGCCATTTCTGCTAAGTGATAAGAAGCATGAATGTAGCCTTGCTTATTAACAAACTTTGCAGTGCAACAGCAATAATACAAAATTACTTTGTAAACTAAGAAAAAAATGTCCTGTAAATCAAAAGTTGTAGTCTGGTCCGTGCTATAACGATTGCATGTTGTCTTATTTCTGATGGAAATGTTCACTAAGGTACAAAATCACAAGATATGAGAAATTTGTCAAAGCTTTTCAACTCAGAGACATGGAAAAGACTACTTTTTGTTCATCTGTGGCATTTTCATAAAATTACCAATATAGCAAATACTTTAATCTCTAAAAATCATCATTTGGTATAAAAAGTTATCATTTGGTATAAGTAGGCCGATTTGTTTTTATTTGATAGGGTCTTTTCAGAACTTTTTGGAAGAAATTTTAACCCACAATTTTTTTAGGTGTAGGAGTTGGTTTGAAGCTTTTCTTTATTTGCTCATTGGAGATGGTGGTGGGGCCGCTTTGAAATGACGGCACTTACACATTACAGTTGTTATTGGGGGCCCCTTTGACAGTATAGTACTTGCACATTACAGTTGCTGTTGGGGGCCCCTTTGAAAGCAAATTACCTTCAAATTGCAGTTGCTGTTGGGGGCCGTTTTGAACGTAAGGTAGGCTACTTACACATTACAATTGCTGTTGGGGCCTCTTCGAAAGCATGGAATTTTACATTACAATTGCTGTTGGTGGCCCTTTGGAAAGCAAGGTATTTACACAATAAAGTTGCAGTTGGTGGCCCCTTTGAAAGCAAGGTACTTAAACATTACAATTGCTGTTGGGGCCTCTTTGAAAGCATGGAATTTTACATTATAATTGCTGTTGGGGGCCCCATTGCAAGCCGAGAACTTACACATTACAGGTTCGTTAAGGCCCCTTCAATGAAGTTTAAAAGCAGAGTAGGTCTACTTACACATTTTAGTGGCTGTTGGGGGCCCCTTTGAAAGCAGATTACCTTCAAATAGCAGTTGCTGTTGGGGCCCCTTTGAAAGGAAAGTACCTGTACATTACAGTTTCTGTAGGGGGCCTCTTTGGAAGCAGAGTATATACACATTACAGTTTCTTTTAGAGGCCCCTTCAATGAAGTTTTAAAAGCAGAGGGCTCACACATTTCAGTGGCTGTTGGGGACCCCTTTGAAAGTACATTACCTTCAAATTGCAGCTGATGTTGGGGCCCCTTTGAAAGCAAAGTACTTACTTGTGATCTGCTTTGTAGTACATTATATGAGTGAATAATGAATTTTTCATCAAAAGTAAGGAAAATTTACGCGCGTAGCACCTCAAGGGGGTGCCCCCAAAAAGGGGGGCCCGAGGCAAGTGCCTCGTTTGCCTCCCCTTAAACACACCACTGCATATAACAGCCACCAAAATACTGTAACAATGAAAGTTTTCTTGCGTACTTTACGCGCATTTTCAATTCTTGTGTAGGCTAGTTCAGCAAGTTTCAAATTGTCAACCCTGGGTGTCCGCCATCCCAGCCGCATAGTATACCTTCCCTGCTCGACTGCTATTCGACGAGACAGTCGCGCAGCCATTTTTTTATTTGTGAACCCCCCCATCGTAGCGTTGAGTGTGTTTTACTGCACTCTTTGAATGCACAACCTTATATTTTTGTAGTCGTACACTGCTCTGACGTGTCACTGAGTTTGTTCTACTCCCCTGTTTCAACGCGTTGCCGGATATTTTTGCAGTTATGAACTGCTCTGTCTTAGCGCTGAGTGCTGTGTTTTGCTCCGGTCTTCTATCTTGAAGCGCTATTTAATTTATGTGTATTACAGTGGCACATTGTAGGCTACAATAACGACTAAGGAGAGTGCGTGTAAAATAATATGCACGCTGTGTCAACAAGCTTCGGTAAACATCAAAATGACGCCATATTGTGACGTCATAAAAAGCGCATATCCAATTACATTGACCATCATACACCACTCCACTGCTAAATACTAGAATTTGTTAGGGGGCGTACAATAAGCAGATGTCCCGGGCATCACCATACCTCTTCACGCCACTGACTGTACCTCATTGAAAAACATGTCCTTGAAAAAATTTTAAGTGATCTGGCAACCCTAGAAAGGACCCCCCGACTTAGGACTTTTGTTATGGTATACAGCCACACCAGGACTGAACTCACCAAGAACTGGTTTCACACGTTTACCCTTTCGATGTTCATATTTATCTAATACGTCAAAGAAACCTATCTTCCCAAGACCCAAAGGTTCCTGTTCGCTAAGCCAACCATTGCGAAATGCATTGCAAATAGCTTCGTCGTCAGCATTTGCCTCGGTAAGCTGGCAGTTGTGTAGGTAAATGTGTAGCTGAATCCACGTTGGTTGTAAGCATTTTTGTATAGTCTGTGAAAAATTATTCAGGAAAATTAAGTTGTAGACCAGTGGTGTAACTAGAGGTTTCAGCCAGGGTGGGAAACGTAGCTAAGGGAGACCCACTGGCCATCATATGGGGCCCACTTGCCAACACTCAGAAGAAAATGAAAAATGATAGTGCATGCGGATATGGATTTCTGTAATAAAACCCGAAATCGCCGGAAACAGTCCAAAAAACTTTCAGCAAACACAAAAAACAACAACCAACTGAAAACCAAAAGAATACTGAATACCGAATATAAGCTAAATGTGGGCCCGATTTTTACATTTAGCTTGGCAAGGGAGGAGGTCCGCACCTTTCACCCCCGTCAGTTACGCCACTGTTGTAGACCTGTATTACATCCTCTCACTGAACAAGAATAGATAGCCGGTTTCCAACAATACCTTAAGGCATACAATCATTAAAATCGTATTCGTAGCACGTGACTGTAATGCCCGGTGTATCTTGCATCAGAGTTGTCCAATGACAAACTCAACACTTTACAGTTTACACCAAGGAGAAATCCAGTTATTCAGCCGACAACACTATACGCCAGCGGTCGGCAAACTGTGGGCCTTGGCCCAATTGTGGACCGTTCAGCACTTTTTATTGGGCCGCGCAACATTTATTACTGCGGCCTGTGTGGTATGCAAGTACTAAAGTAATGCGGCGGTCGCGTAGGATAAAACATAGGCTACTGCAACAACTATAGGACACAGATTGACGTTAACAAGGCATTGTTGTTGTCATTACAGCGTTTATGACATTAACATAGCATTGCTATGTTACATATAACTGAATACAACATAAGTTTGAAACCGGACCTTCAAAAATAACCGCGGGCCTTTAATTACGACTAAAAGGGTGCTTGGGGCCACCTTAACGAAAGTTTGCGGATCACTGCTGTACGCCATACTGTTGAACGGAGCTTACAAATAGAAGTTAATCAAACCATTTCATAGCTTAACTATAAGCAAATCTAGCAATAATATATATTGAAGGTGAAACTGCAAAAGCAGTAGATATGACTGAGTTGACAAAAACATTTGCATCCTTGAAAACTAGGAAAAAGTCATTTTCCTCGCTTGAAATATAACAAATGATAAAATCTGTCTGCTTTATATGTTGTGTTGATGCTGTAGAAACATGTTTTTATAAACATTTGTTTAAATAAATCGATCTTTTGGTTTATATAAACATGCGTTAAATGCAATATATTGAATATTGAGGCCCCTTAGTCCAGGCTTGGGGGGGCCCAAACTACCTAGCAACAGCCCTGTTTAGTAGCTCTCGTTCTTTGTGAAATATATGCCTAACTTTTTTCATTTTATAATTTACAAAGCTTATAGTATGCGCCTTTCTTTTGTGATTACTAGATTGTTGGTTAATGTTCAAGGAAAGTGTAGCAGTTGGGTGTTGAGCTGAATACAGTAAATGTAAACTTGAGCTGCGAAGTCAGATGCTTTGATCAAATTGCTGTTTATACCCACGTATTGCAAATAGCTGGCTGATGCACTAAACACATCTGCAGAAGCTTGGACAAAACCAACAAGTATAGTATGTTAGCACGTTTTGACCCTCGGAAAAGATCTCAAAGTTTTGGACCATTTCTATTAAATGCAAAAACATTTTTCACAATTTATGTTATTTTCACTTTTTAATCTCATCAGGCACTGCTGTAGCTTGCCGATTATTTTTCATGGTTGTTTACAATCCTAATATTCCAACTAAAGCAGGGATCTGAAACACGCGGCCCGCGGGCCACATGTGGCCCGCAAGAACGTCATGTGCGGCCCGCAATGTTTTCTGGGAATTTTCAAATAATTAACATTTAAGTTTTTTATTTTCTTTACCGGAGTTTAAAAGTGCTCGGCTAGTTCAGCGGATTCTAGCGGAATTTTGCAATTTGTCTAACTTAAAAGGTCTGTTTAGACTTAGCAACCCTAGGGACGAAATCCACAGTTTGCCGACCACCATAGGCGTAGCCAGTGGTCGGCACATTTATAGAATTTATAGTCATTTTGTGCTTTGAGAGGCGTTTTTCCAAACAAAACAGTGTCATTCGCCTAAAATCACCCATTTTGGTCCCCCCCAAATTTTTGGTCTGGCTACACCACTGCCGACCACTACCTTAAATGAAAATCATAGATTTTTGTTTTTGTGCAGTTTTAAAACTAAATGCATGAATATGACGGTGATATGCATTTTGTATGCCTTGAAGCTCGAACTTAAAAGCAAAAAAGCAATCCAGTTTCAACGTCCTTTTTGTTACACAATTAGGCCATAGACACTGTTTATTAATGAAAGCATTGATTCTAGGTATTTATCTGTGATAATTAGACATATACCGTGACGGTTCAATCACAGTTATGTGGAGTCTTATCGTTTTCATCAACGGTTTCTTACCTTGCCTGCGAGTAAAAACATTTTGTCAAGTAACCAGGGTCCGATCTGCACATAGCCTGTACACATAGCCTGTAACTTTGACCTGGTATTTATTGCCTGTTGCCTATCCTACACTAAATTTGAGATCATTCGGTTTCCATGGGAAGAGACAGCAGCAAAATCTAACGTTAAGTAGGAAGATGCTTTTGTAAGTGCCGGGGGTATTGAAACTACCATTACTTATGTTGCAACCTCTCGGTTGGCGTTGCGTTGGTTGTGTGATTCACCACGAACGGGATGTGCGCGAAGAACAACAGTATATGAATGTGGCGCGAACAAGCAATAACGGAGTGAGCATGGCATGTGAACTCTATTGTTGCTTGCTGCCACAGTGTGAAGCTTTGCGCATATGCCGCTCGGGCTTTTCCGATCGCAACACTTACAAATAGCTTGCAATCTGTTTTCTCGATAAAGCGCATGTAACTAAAATGAAACTAAATTGAATTTTTCCCCAATCGATTGGCATTTGTTATTTAAACAGTAATGGATTTGAAAAAAGACTTCAACCGCTTACGCAAGAATGGCTAGATTAGCGGTTCCCAACTTTTCTTGAGCGCGACCCAAATCTGAGTTTGGCAAACACCTCGCGATTTAACCCTCAAACAACGTATGAAAAAAGAATGATTTTATGGGTTATTTTTGGCAGTAAGTTGTTAAGTCGTTTTCAGTGTCAGTAATCTTCTCTTTTCTCAAGTATCTACGGTACGGACAGCCACAGACAAGCAGTGGTAACGTTGAAAATACACAACTCCGGTTTGGATTGCCTCGGCGCTACCCATTTTTTGACCCTTCGCCACCCTTGTTTGGTTTTCGACCTGTACTTTGTGAACCACTGGGCTAGATCAACACAACCAACCGTTGTGTTAAGCTGCAGCAACAAGCATTTCTTAATTTTAGTGCAGAGCCGTGGTGATAATCAACTGTAGTAGCTTCGTTTTCGCAAATACACGCTTTGTCCAGACTGGGTGGGTCAAACATATGCAGCGTTCTTTAAAGAACATGTGTCACTTTCCCCAATTTACAACATTGTCTACATCATATTGTGAATTGTATCGTTAACTCAAATTAGCTAGCTATAACCTAGTCGTTTTTGGGAAGCAAGTTTAGTGCAAGTAGCGTAAAAAAATGCTAGCGCAGTGACGCAGTCACATTTCATAGCGTTTAAATGACATAATACCCAAACGTTTTTCTAACGCGTTGAGGGACTCTACAGCCTTTATGTTATCAGCTGCATACTTCAACCAATCGCTCAAGAATTGGACAAGCTCCACATCTTATAGGCGCGGAGGTTTTGTAGACCTACTTCAGGAGTCGGTATCTTGCTGTTCGGCTTCGATTTAACGTGTGTTGGTGTACATCAGAAGCATGTAAATATAAAAAGCGCAATCTTAATAGCAGTCACGATGACGTCTTGCACAACTGTAATATTGGCTGCTAAAAGTGTATGGCTGATCTTGCACTTATAGCATCAAAATTTTCACAAATATTTTTGCAAGAAAGTATTACGAGCAAATGATGGCTTTCATCCAAAGTAAAACATTGAAACTTTACTGAAAAAACTTTGAAACATGTCAATAAAATGAAAGCAGACTTTTTATTTGCCGGCCTAAATCTGAACATATTTATTCAGAAAAAAAGCGCCAGAAAATGCACGTTTTCTGGATAATGCTTTTGAAACCAAGTAGCAAATATTTCAATGTTGAGAATTGAATGTTGTTTGCCTCCCCTATCAAAATTTATGACTACGCGTCAGGTATCGACCCTGCAGACCCAGCAAAGTTCGTAGTGTTTTGAAAAGATCGCAAACGTACCGGTAAAACTGAGCAAAGCTGATTTTCACGAGCAGTTGCTTGTCATTTTGCTTGACGTTTTCAAAGCTGTTTACCGTGTTGGCCTACAGTGAGCAAGAACGTGGAATTGGTAGTCTGGTTGATACTTTTTGCCAATGTGAAGTTCAACTGCTTCAAGGTTTTAAGTAGAACTGTCAACGACAAGTCACCTCTGAATAAAATCTTGCTCTGTTCTAGCAGCAGTAAACAGGCTTTCCACATGTTCAATAGCACAGGTCCTCAATAACACCAAATGGCAGTAGATAGAAATAATTTTATTGGAAGAGTCCTTTCATATTTTATTCGAAGTGTTTTCCGCCGATATAGTAAACATTTACACAAGCAAACGCAATCTTGTGAATTTTGCCCTGTCTACTATTCATTTTTAATTTGCATTATTTCATGTATGAACTCAATCTAGGATGAACACTGAACTTACTTAAGTCCACAAATCGTAATCATAAGGGTCTTGCTGATTAGGCTGTTGACCCACATAATGAGCTGCAGGTATGTGATATTTTCTGTCCTTACTCCTTACTGACCTACAGTTCCACACTCAACAAATATACTGCAATAGGGCGCTTCTCTCTGCAAAAACTGTGAGTGACTTTCTAATCTGATATCTAACACTGAAAGTGGTTGTTCTAATCTGAATGGTAACATTAAAATGATTGCTGATAGAAAAAGCTAATAGCATTTTTGGACTCAGCTCCTGCAAATCATACAGAAACACTTAAAAAATTTTAATCAGCGAAATATTTAAACATTTTGTTAAGAAATTTTAAAATTGTGTGATCATAGCTCAAATGTCAAAAACAATTTGTCCTCAGCAAATCACCAAGTGACTTTATAGTGACCTGTTTCCTTATGAAGAGCTAATAGTTAACAATGAACGGATTGCTAGTATTGTTACTTTAGTCATGGTTATACTCTTTGCCAGCTCAGGAAATCTTCTAGACCAGAGGTTTTCTAAACTGGGATTCGTGGACACCTAAGGGGTCCGTGAAGGTGATTTAAGGGGTCCATGAATGTGATTGGAAGGGTTCATAGGCTTTGCAGATATTTGGATTGCTACTGCAATTATTGAGATCTAATTTCAAATATTTATTGCAACCTTTTTCCGTGAGGGGTCAGTAACCTTTATTAGGATGTACTGAGGGTACGTGGCCCGAAACGCTGTACTAGACCAACAACAAGTCTCCACAAAGGTGATGCAATTTGAATCATTCAGCATATTATTTACTATGAACTTGATTTCACATATCTTCACATATCATCAGTCTTGAAAATTGTGAGTAAAGGTTTACGCAACGCCGGCGCTAGGTGGTTGCGCCCCCCGAACCTAGACGATGGGGCCCCCAATATACAATCTTGCATTTTACACATAATATTTACGTAAACAAAAACATCGATTTATTTTAACAAATGCTTATAAACGCATTTTCTACAGCATCAACACAACATGTAAAGCAGACAGACTTAAACATTTGCTATGTTTCAAGCTAGGAAAATGACTTTTCCAAAAATGCAAATGTTTTTGTCAATGCAGTCATATTTCGTATTTTAGCAGTTTAACTTTCAGAAGATATCATTGCCAGATTTATTAGCCTTTCATTAGTCATAGTTGATCTGTGAAACGTTTTGATTAGCCTCAAGTTGCTGAAGCTCCGTTCAGCAGTATTGCGCACAGCAGTGATCGGCAAACTTTCATTAGAATGTACCCAAACCCCCTTTCTATGGGCATCCGCAGTAACTTTTCCGGAGGGGGAAAACGTCGAGATTTTGCTTATCCCTTTCAGGTTGCTGACGATGCAATGCAAACGGACTTTTACAAAGCGCTTTACCCTTTCTACACAGAAAGCAATTGCTTCATTTTACGGCAATAGTCACAAACATTCGCTTCGTTGGCAGCAATAGCCAGGTATATTGCGATAAGTTACAAAATAGACTATCTGCAGATTTCAAGCAGGGTACTTTTTTATAATGACGCAAATTGCCATGGTCTACCACAAAACCACAATTATGTCTTTATTTAATCTAGCAAAACTTGCCAGCATCACTTAGAAACAGGAACTACAAACGTCTAAGATCTCGCCCAAAGCAATCAAACACCCTTTCCATAAATTCTTGCTTGTCTTTACTGACTTTTTCACGATGAAGCTCATCCATATAAGCCGGACAAGCGTTCAGTCTCACACTAACAATGGTTATTCAAACTTATGCTTCTTTTTACTCAGTAGAAGTATTTGGCTATCCACTATTAGAACTCACTGTCTCCCAGCATTATTTGCGTTCAACACTTGCATGCGGCAAAATGCCTACTACTAGAGATGGCACGGGCCAACACTTTTGTAGCCCGGCCCGCCCCGAGGTAACAAGAAGCCGCCCGGCCCGGACTGTCTATGCTAAACCACATATTATTTTCAGGCCCGGACCGGCCCGTGGCCCGTAATATAACGTAACCTCAAAAGCCAAGTAACAAGGCAGTGGCTACAGAACCATCGATTGATCTTTAAATTTGAAACCCTATTCAATCATCTCCTGTAACCTGACAGTAACGCACGAGGAAAATGCACTAGGTTTTGTAGACACATAGTAAACACGAATGGTAACCCTAACCCTAATCGTAGCCCTACCCTAATACTTAGCTGAGCTAAGCTAACCCTAACCTAACCCTAAGCTAACACTAACCTAACCCCACGCTGACGCTTGTTACTTAACCCTAACCTAAAGCTAACGCTAAGCTAACACTAAGGTAACGCTAAGCTAACGCGCTAACCTAATGCTAACCTAACGTTAACTTAACCCCTAAACCTAACCACTAAGGGAAAAGTTTGGAAAAAAGTAAAGAAAAACTGGTCCCACGAATTGAAACGTGCAAGCATTCACTAACGAAATCGTAAGGCGCCAAGTCAAGAGGTGAACCCTCAACCATTGGCTTGGCAGACTGGAACCTATCCGTTAGGCTACCAGATCAATGCCAGTTGAGTGACAAAGTGACCACTTTATTCGAACCGTGTCATGCGAGGGGGTATGGTCGAATAAGTTTTGAAGTAGGAAGATCCATGGGTGGTTAAGTTTTCAGTTCATTGTCCTTTGGACACAAGCCATGTAGTCTTGAGGCAGTGGGTATACGTCGGCCATGGGACCTTCACTTTTGAATACCTATTCGTCCGCCGACTGTGATGACGTGTCACACGACAAGTGTGCACTAGGCTGCACTACAATTGCTAGTAGTAACATACTAAACCTTAAATCCTAACCTAAACTTAGCCTCTAATCCCAAACTAGGGGTTCCCAAACTGGGATACATGTACCCTTAGGGCTAACTTTTCTATCTGAAGGGGTACAAGGTTAGCAATTGAAGGGAAAAATATGTTTACATATAGGCAATGTCATTTCGAAATATTTATACATTCATCTGTGAAGATTTTTTTCAAAATCATGCTTACTGGTAAATATATTTTTGTTATTTCCCTCAAACTTTTGTCATAAGAAATTTTAGGGGTACATGCTCATCTATCGAGATGCTGAAGGGGTACATGGCAGGAGAAAGTTCGGGAACACCTGTGCTAAACCTAAACCAGGGCAACAGCGACAGACTTTAAATAAAAGTGCTTGTTGCTTTGATTGATTCTTAACATGGTTCACTGATTTGCATAGAAACAAGTGAAGCGGAATATGAGCAGAACGGTGAAAGAGGAAGAACAGCAGCAAACAATTTCATTGTTAGATTTTGAAAGTTTGCAAAAAACAAAAATTTCGCCTCATTGGCGAGCAGACTGCAGCGGCCCGGAATGACGTCACCGCTAAAAAAGTTATTAACGGACTGTTTCAAAACCTTTGGCGGACGGCCCGAAGACTGGACTGTTAGCGGCCCGTGCCATCTCTACCTACTACCACCAGGGCTCCCATTCTGTAATTTCTAATAAACCCAGATTGCTCATGAAAAGAACCCATTTGTCTACCAAAAAAAACAAGATATGCAAAAAGACACATGTATGCAAATACATGAGGCAAAACGGTTATTAAAATACTGATTTACTTCTAGTTCCTTTTTTAAATATGTGTCTACAACGTTAAAATTAACATTTGGATCACTTTTCTGTTAATCAAAACATTTGATATTAACCAATAAAGCTAATAACATACTCCATGATTGTTGACATCTCTCACTTTTCAGGCTTAGGTAAGCTATATAGTAGCCTCTTTGCTGGCTTCTTGACAATGCTTGTTTTGCATTTGCCTTAACAGTCTTGGTTTTAGCAAGTTTCTTTTTGTTTTACATGATTAACAACAGTAAAAATAGTTTTTCTAGTGATGCAGTAAAATGTGGCAAACTGCAAATATGGCCATTAAATCATAAAGTACTGCAAACTCCGAGTTATCTAAGCCATCTTTGATGTTACGCCGATTATACCAGAAATCAAGGATATTTATTGGACAAGAACATGTGTTTAAACTTGATATAATCTCCAGCCTGTTTTTTTGCTGAGACGTTTTGGTCATTTGTCTCATGGTTGTTTTAAAATTAGCGATAACAGCATTTACGAGTTTATATTTTCGGACATTATGACCGAACTGACTTAATTTTTTTGTCATTAAAAAAAAGTTTGGTCTACGACAGAAAAATGACCGAAAACAACCTGAGCTTCCAACTGATCTTCAGGCACAAGATGGGCAACAAAAATGTAGGGTCACAATTGCTGTTGAACTTGGATCTTTTGTGAAATCATGAGCTGCAAAGGAATCTAAAATTCCTAAGCTTCAAATCCTTACTCCAATGGAAATTGTTTTTTAATTTACATGAATAGGGCAACCAAAGAATTTGAACATTCTGCTGTTAACTTTGTTTCATCAAATTCTTCCGCTGGCGTCTGGGATAACAACCATTCTCGCAAATGCAAATCTTTCACACTTGATTATACTACCATTTGTTATTTGTTCACGTCTGCTGTAACCCGGCCTTTACTTCTGATATACGTGCAACTGCATGGCTGTCGGTACTGGATGGTAAGCACCCTACAGTATTAGGCAATCATATTGATACGGGTGTAAAACCGACTGAAGACGTTTTGTTTCATCGCTTTAAGTACTTTTTCACCTGATGATAGCATATGAACACTGCAATGACCAGAATATGTTTATTTCACTATTGTAATTAGCCTACTATAGGTCGTTGCCAAATTTGTATCTTAAAAAAAAACAGATTTGATAGGATTTTTCAAAATTAAACCTAGACACCCAGATGGACTCAAAAAAACCCAAATCTGGGTGGAAAAATCCAGCAATGGGAGCCCTGGCCACCACCAACTTGAAGTGAACGCATGAAGATTCGTTGCCATGTTATTGTTACGCAATAAAGTCTAATAGTAGAACAATCTGCACGTAAGTTTCGCAACTTGCCTCTGCCGACAGGCAAAGCAGCGGACGTGAGTGAACTACGAACTCATTACTGCACAACCCCGAGACAGTGAACTTGGTTCTTGTGCAATGTGGATGTCATACATGCAAATAAAATGTCAATGCAAGAACTAAATCAATTTAATCGGAATTAAGCTCGTAACTTCAGGTTTGCTAGAAATTTTTGGTTCTCTGTCCCAATTTCCAAAAGGGGGAGGCGAATGACTGTTGTGAACCCTTGCGGGCGCCCATGCCCTTTCAGTCGTAACTAAAGGTCCGTGCTTTTTTTTGAAGGCCCAATTTCAAACTTTTATTGTATTTAGTTATCTGTAACATAGCAATGCTATGTTAATGCAATAAACCCTATAATGACAACATTAATGCCGTGTTAACATCAAACAATCAATGTTCTATCGATAGAGTTTTTGCAGCAGCCAATGTTTGAGCCCACGCAACCGGCGCAGCAAACACAGCCCACAATAAGTTTTGCGCGGCCCAATAAAAAGTGCTGAACGGCCCACAATTGGGCCGAGGCCCACCACTGGGCAGAGTGTTATTCGTTAAAGAACTGGATTTCTCACTGGTGCAAAATTTCGAGTTTTCATTGGACAATTCTGATGCAAGATACACTGGATACTACAGGCACGGGCTACGAATACGATTTTATATGGTTGTATACCGGCTATTCTATACTTGTGTAGTGAAAGGATACAACACAGCCTACAACAGTGGTGTGACTGACGGAGGTATAAGGGTGTGAACCTCCCCCTAACAAGCTAAATAAAAATATTGAGCCCCATTTTATTTATATTTCGGTATGCTGTATACTTTTTAGATTTTCAATAAATTGTTGTTTTATGCGTTTTTCGGAAGTTTTTAGACTGTTCTTTTCGGGTGATTTCGGGTTCTAGTACAGTATATAGAAATCCACATCCGAATACACTTTTAGTTATAAACTTTTTTCTGAATGTTGGCGAAAGGACCCCTACGGTGACCAGTGGGCCTCTTTCAGCTACAGTATACGTTTCCTACCCTATGGCCAAAACCTGTAGCTACGCAACTGGTCTACAACTTAATTTTCCTGAATAATTTTTTACTATGCTATACTCAAAATGCCTATAATCAACGAGGATTAAGCAACGTTACCTGAACAACAGCTAGCTTACCAAGGCAAATGCTGACAACGAAGCTATTCACAATGCATTCGGCAATGGTTGGCTTTTAAGAAGTTACGGGTCGTGTGAAGATCAATTTCTTTGACGTATTAATTAGGTAAATATGAATATTAAAAGGGGAAATGTGTGAAATCAGTTCATGGTGAGTTCAGTTCTGGTGTCTCTATATGCCGTAACAGAGGTACGCAGTCAGATTTAGGGGTCCCCTTTCTGCCCGGGGCCTCCCCCGGCCGGGGGGTACGGGGGGCCCTTCCTCCGGCTCTGGGNTTACGGGTGGAATGATGAATACACTAAAGCAAGATTAATAGAAATCGCGCTAATTGTAGTCTCAAACAAAAGCTGCTTGAGACTACAGCCATAGTGCCGGCCTCACGAAAGCAAAAACTGGCACCAACTGCGCAACAAATTGCTTCAAACAACGATGGTCATGAGTCAACAACCACAATGGGTCACGCTACACAAAAGAAAGCATTTTGTTGCTTTCCTAAGCTAAAAACCGCTGGCCACCATGACTGGCTGTTATTTATGCAGGCAGTTGCAGTTTTTAAATTTCAACGTCGTATCCTCGAAATTGTTTTTCCGCCATTGGAATGGTTGTTCATGAGTAGGCAGACAGCGAAACAACTGATTCGTATCAGTCCAGTGCAGTATACTACAACTGGGTCAAGCAAAATAAAGAGGCAAAGACCCGCTCGAAGGTAATTTATGCCCTGGCCCTTAACAACTACTTTGATGTGCTCATTCATGTTTCGTAACTGTGTCCACATTTGAGCCTAATGCTCGGCTGAAAGCATGACCAATGCCACATTTAGTTGGAAGAGGTTTTCTGATGGTGGTAGAATGTCACGGAGGTTTTAACCTGTTATCCTTCAAGATTTAAACACAGATCTTTACAGTCTTAATTTCAAACGTACTCTAGGGAGGGCCTTCACAATAAACCTTGGGGAGGGATAAAATGGATAAATAAAAACTGCATGCGTGGTATGTAGGGAATTGAAAAGTGAGCAAAGCAGAATCGGAAAAAATCAATGAGCTTTGCAAATTTGTGTGGCGACTTGTGTGACATCAACAGTGTGTTTGTGAAACCGTAAACATATTTTCCAAGAGATGGTCAGCCCACCGAGGTACTTGGAACAAATCAGGTAATAGGGATGACAGCAACCAACTGGCCTTATCGCGGAACATGCAGTTCCATGGCATCCACCTATTTATGACTCGTATGTTTCTAGAACAAACCCAGCCTTAACTCTTTGGATTCCTGTGAAGAGCAATGGCTTATCAAACTTAACGCACAAATTAATATTCAAAGGATGATCATCACTCTTGTGAAATATTTCTTGACTTGATTTGCGATTTTCATTTATTTTTCCCATTCCCGTTTGCCACTTTGTTTAATCAGTTTTCGTTACACACATTTCGTTTTTTATTTCCTCATTTTGCTCCTCGCTTCACAGCGTTTACCATTTGAAGGCCCTCCCTGGAATATGCCTGTCAACCTCACAAGAGTGGTTCTAATCGCAACCTTTTTTACTTACCGCGGCTTGTGTTTTGATTTATTAATTTTAGTCTTGAGTTTTCTTACTATTTCTGCTCTTGCTTTGCTCCTTCAAAATTTCACCTGTCAGCAATTACTTGCAAATTTCAGGACTGAGGATGCGTATAGTTACGTGAAATCTTTTTCCTATAAAAAAAAATTGCTGAAAGATTCAACAACGTCATCTTGGTGGAGAGTAGTCACTTGAACACAGATAGGGGCAACAGGCAAGTGCGAATCATCGCAAAGGCATGAAAGCAGATCCCGGTCGGTTGATCCCTCGAAAGCTTGCAGCAAACCTTGAGCATTTGTCTTCAAGTTAGTATTGATTTATGCCAACAACAGGGCTGGCTAAGTAGCTGAAGCATAGTCTTCCGCTAGCCCTTTGCATCTCAAATAAGTAGCTCACAACGACTTGCAGAATTCCTGCATCCTTTTTACAATTTTGTTTTTTTGCTTTAGTCCTTCAAAATTTACCTGTAAGCTATAGGTTGCTCAGGAACTTGTGTTTGTTTGCCTAGGAACTTACGTTGAAGGTTTCTTAGGAACTTGTGCTAGAAAGAGATTTAGAAAATTGTATTGGAAGGAGATTCAGGAACTTGTCTCGGAGGTTGCAAATCGTTTTCCTGTGCTTTGGTGCTTGCCTCTCAAATGCTGTTCCCCTTTTCAGGTCGTTTAACGGTGAATACCATCAGCATCAACCTGTGTGCAAGCGAACGCATCGTGTTCTGCTTCGAATTATTCGGCACTTTTTCGATTAGCTTTTCGCAATGTTGCCTTTACATGTCGTTTGTCACTCTGACTTGGCAATTGCCAACTAATCAACTTTTTATCTTCAATACTTCCATTCATTGTAAATTTTTTGCAGTTTACACAAGAGCTACGTCAACAACGTTCACTGTCAAAAATATACGATTTCCGTAGTGATAAGGCCAACATGCAGCAGGCAATGTTTTATAAAGTAGTTTCCAGCCTTGAATAGTTTCTACACCGAATTGAACGCGAGTGATGTGTTTGTTTATCTGTTCTTTCTTCTCTTTGTTTTCAGTTCTAACTCGCTAAGTGGATGTCGGCCAATGTCATACAAGGACATAAAGGAAATGGTAGAAAATGATTCTTTGACTCCATCTGATATTTCTATTCGACTAACAACAGAGAAAAGTAGCTTTAAGGAACTGTTGCAAGGAAATTTGCAAGGAGGTAGGTGGCTCCAGACAAGAGTATTCATTTTCATACTAGCCATTACTCTGGGGAGGATCGCAGGACAGCAGAAGGGGACTGGAAATACCTCGCGGTTCTCAGCAATGTCTGATAGTTATTTATGTATTTATTTACTTGACGACAATCTGACTACAGGCTGTAGCCTGACTGGTGCAATTTTGTCGTGTCACGTCGAGCTTTCAGAAAATACAACAATACAAGAAAACAATAGCAAGCATAAAGAAAAAGCAAAGACGAATACCCTGTACAACTAGAATCTATTACAGTATTTCAGGAATTCGTCAACAGCATTAAAAACAGCAAATGTAATAGATACCGACGCGTCTGCTACACCGAATAAGAATTAATGCAGCAAATAAACGTGGCCCAAACGTTCAAAGCGTTCATTAAGTCTGCTTTTAATCATAATTTCATGAACATTATTATGAAATGCTGCATGAGCTGTGTACTGAACGTTACGGTGAAAGAAAAGGTCTAGTTCGGTCTCTGTGTCACCGCATACAAACACGTCAATCACTTTTGGTGATATTCAACGCGAAACGAAGCATACAACGTTTAGACATCAGATGAAGATTGATTCCTAACGGGTGATGCGTACTGTTTTGTGACGAGTGATAATTGGAATTTAGACGATTCATGAAAATGGAGTGGCTGGTTGAAGCTTTGATTACGAGTGGGACCCCTAAGAAGAAAAATTTTGTAGGCCAAGGATTTTTAAAAAAGTGGAATTGTAACATGTTGGTTGTGACGTACGTAAAGCATAAAGAACTAGTTCTTTGAACGATCTGGAAAAAATAACAGGAAAGGGATAGCGCATCACAGCAAAATTCGATTTGCAGAAATAACGGAACAGAGATATTTCTCTACGTAGATGTGAGCTTGTGAGGTTTAACTAAGTTTTCACATCGTTAGAGGACGCAGTTTTAAGACAACCTATAATCATTGTAGCGGCGAAGAGCTGTACTTTATCTAACAATCGTTTGTGACAATCAGACGTTGTCGTAGATAAAACTCCCACAATAATAAACTGGTGATATGTTTGTTTTGTGAATCATAAGGATAGTGTGTCGTGGCACAAGATCAAAGAATGAACGTAGATTAATTTTGGTCGTCACTTTCTGATGTAAGGGTGTAATGTAACTGTGCCAAGCAGGTCGTAGCCACGGGAGAGCATTCGGGAACACTGACCCACAAAATTTTGTTTTTCCCCCCCCAATTTTTTTGTACGCAGAATAATTTGTTTTAAACATACAACAAAAAGAGAAATCTTGCACCCCTAAAATGTATTTTGTCCCTCCCAAACCTTAATACCTGGCTAGGGGCTGTGCCAAGAAAGACTCTGGTGGAACAGTAAACTTAAGTGCTTATATGTATCTGTTTCAGAGAGGTAGGTATTATTGAAAATTAGAGGTGCTGATCATTCCTTTTCCAGCTTAGTGTCATCTGCAAAACGATAGATACTTTAATGTTCGTAGCAATGTTATTTACATAGATTATGAAAACAGAGGGCCTAAGACAGATGCTTGGGGAACACCACAACTAGGATATTTAAACTATAGTCTGGTTTAAGAGAACGACTTGAGAAAGATGAGAAACAAAAAGGCTAGATGGTTTAACAGACAGGCAACAATTCCAAGCTGTTGCAATTTAAAGATTGAACGTGTAATAGTCAACACGATCGAAAGCTTTAAATATGTCAAGGAAAAGTATTCTTGAAGAACGATTCAAAACGTAGGCTTTGTACAAACTAACAGGTACCCAGAAATGAAGTTAGGGTAGAGTGTTTTTCCGAAACACGCCTTGCCGATAGTTCTGCTGGCTCCACACAAAGACGGGACCAAGCGCGCCACCTGGCCCTTGGTCAACCTCTGGGCCGCTTTCCCCTGGGTCCCGTGGGGCAAATGTGTAATGCTTGTATCCACTTATGATAAAATGTACGGCAAAATGGTTGGCCACTAACTTGTTAGAAACGCCGCGAATGTAATTCCAATCTTGTGATTTGTGTGCGTGCAATATTGAAAAAATGCATTTCAGCAATAAAAACTAAAATTCCCGTGCGGCTGAACTCGATGCGTAAATTACAATATAGGGTTCGATACTCGCGCAGATCATTCCAACACTGTACTTGCTTCCGGTCCAGCGTCTTGTTCGGCGTTTAAAGATGAAAGGAAATGCTTCACACGCTGTGTTATCCGTGACGTACCACCACAGCGTTTTGGGGGAGCCAAACGTATGCTTTAGGAACTTCAGTTGGAGTTTGTGCGAATTATGCTGAATGGCAGGTATACCCAAACGCTGCAGTCAGCGAGGTCGGCCCAGTCGTTGTAAGACCACTGTCCTAGTTTCCCGACTATTCGACCTGACATTTGAGGTAAGGCTTCACCATTACAAGTTTTTTTACAGTACAGGACTTTCTTTGCTTGAGGCTTTGCTATAGATCTTCAGGTGGGTATTCGCACGACAAATAACCACTTGGTCCTCGCGCAACCTCGCAAAGCAGTGCATATTTACATATTTGCCACTGCTGCGAAACAAGGCCAGAGAGCTGCAGATAGGTGACTCCCGCAAACAAACGCAACGAATCAGGAATGAGCCAGAACTTTACCTTCCACGGAGTGCGCTGTTTGACGAAACAACCACTTAACAAGAAACTCAGTTTGTCCAGAAAAGCAAACACAACGCTGTAAAATACACGCACACCTTATGCACGAAAATGCGAACTTGAACACTGTTCACTTACTATACCACTATTGCAGCATTTACTAAAAAAGTAGCCGCGTGGCGCGAGGTGCCGGGTGGAACGAGGTACAAACCGCAGACAACTCGTGACATCCTAAATTGATTTGCAAGTGATCGTAATTAACATGATGAAATTTCCTTCTTTGACTCATGTCTTTTGTTTGTGTATTATTTGCGCACACGAAGTAGAGCAGAATTGCGTGAGGCCCGTTACAAAGTGACTTACATTCATCAACAAAATAAATTCGTTTTTTACATAGCTCTATTGCAGGCGTGGGCAACCTATTTACTATCATGGGCCGCATAAATTGTGGATTATTGCTGGCAGGCCGGAAATAAAACTGATTGTATCCTAAAATTCTACCTTTATCTTACTATGACGGATGTGGGCGTCTTATTACATCCTACCTTAAATATCTGGCTATCATGGAGCTTCGTTTTGACGTGATTTTGTACTCTAAATTGGGTAACGAAAATTCTGATGCGAGTCATATCAAATGTTCACGCGGGCCTGAGGAAAGACTTTTCAAAGAACTGCTTGGCTGATTTTGTAACAAAAAGCACACCTCGCTTCTTCCTAAAAATGAAAATGGATCAAAGTTTCCAACAGAGGACCCTGGCTCATGGAATGGTCAACCAGGCTTTCTGATGGCCGGAAAGCTGGTACAAGGAATCTAAGTCACAAATGACACTGCAGAGCGTGGGGTGGCACTTATTCAAGAATACCGGCTTGTAACGCATGATGAAGATCAGCTACAGTTCCTCATGTAGATTGTGACAGAGCATAGGCGTGCCATTCCTGACAGCAAAAAGAGTACACTACTCACTGGGCAACAATGAGAGGGGTGACACCCACGATACCCCTACCTCTGAGCAGCTAATAGTCTGTAAAGAGGGGGACTCAGATATCAACAAAAGTGCCTGTTTATAAGAATCTTCATTGCTCATGTGCAACCTCTAAATGTTCTTCTACCTTGGAGTTTTTTTACACAAAATAGTTTAGCCAAAAGGAACGCAACCACCTCGGTTCCCATGGTATTTTTTACTGTTTAATTTTTGTTATGCAATTAAGGGCCACCCTAGTGTTCAGGCTATCAGGACGCTCCTTTTTGTTTTTCTGACGGGATGCTTTCATAAAACTGACAGCGTGAAATTTACCATTTATCGCTGGTATTTTGACTTATTGATTTCAGGGCATTCACTGAGTTGACACCTATTTGTACTCTTTGCCTGTTCTATAATCAAGTAATTATACCCTATACCACATTATTTGTTTACTAAACCTTTAAACAACTAGGTTTATCAAGAAAAAGCTAGCCCAAGTAGGTTTTCGTCAATGAGTAAAAGTGACTGTTACAACAAAGTAACGAAAAGATTTGGAGTTCATCCAAATCCAATAACAAAGCTTGTTTTTTCAGTGACTAGACTACCGACAAACTTGTAAAGTAATAATCAAAACTGAAAAATATTGAGGTGATTCACGTTATTACTGTAGATTTTTTAATATCTACCATTTCCACTGTATACACAGAGTTGTAAGTCGGGCTGGGCTTTTCGGGTCGGACCAGGTTCGGGCCGGGTTCGGGCTTAAGTTTGTCAAAATGTTTCGGGTCGATTTCGGCGCTGCATACACAAGCTTTTTATACCATTCGAAGCAACGATTGTTTTCTTTCTTGAAGTACATTTGTTTTTCTCACTGTGGTGACTTCTGTGAGTGAAGTGATTGTGACTTTTCTGCAGCTAATTCTGTTTGCAAACACAGCTGCGTTCTTTTTTTCTCTGCTCGGATTAGTATCATACTCTCTTTCAGAAGACGACAGGGGCGAGGAAATTAGCACGCAATGGCGTTGCGTCGAAAAGATCAATCAATTACGCGATTCTTCGCTTGTGTTCAGAAACGATGGCCCACAATCTGGCTTTTCATGCCTATTGCGCTATCCTAAATAGTTCCTTTTATGCCTATAGCGCCATCGTGGATAGCTTCGCGATATAGTTTGTTTTTATGTTGAGAAACATTACATTCCGCAGTATTAGCATTGACTAACAAGCTAAGTTTGGGCTTGTTGAAGTTAATGTTTTTTTCAAGGTGATTGCTATTTTGGGTGTGATAAAATCCTGCACCTGCAGCGACACCCGCACACTACGTTTTTTGATACCCCGCAGTTGCGCATATCTTAACTCGCTCGGTAAATTTGACTTTCGGGCCTAAATCGGGCTTCAAAAATAAATGTCAGGCTTGGGCCGGGTTCGGGCTTGTTATGTCGGGCTCGGGCCGAGTTCGGGCTTCAAAATGAGGCCCATTTACAACTCTGTGTATACAACACAAATGTATGCAAGCACGCTTCTTTTTCCTTGGCAGCTGCGAGAAATCGCAGTGATCTTGTAATAAACCGTCACGAATGTAAGAAACCATATTCAAATCATATAATTTTTCGTTGCAGTTACCACTGCATAAGCATATGGATTGGTAGGTTTCCACAACGGTGCAACATCAGTTAGTAGACCTCAAACTAATGTTTGCATGAACCACTCAAACCAAAAACATCAATGAGAAAAAGAGCGTGGGGAGAGCTGTAGTTTCATTGCAGCATGAAATGGTAAAAAACTAACATGTGACGAATACATCTGTTCGCTTCTCGACGCTCCATGCTTACAGTAAACAAACCTTGTGCCACGTGATTGAAACAAGAATGAAATAGTTTATGATTCTCTCTCGAAATTACATGCCGCCAATAACTTTAATTTTTTGAAAAACCATACGGCACGATCAGTTGTGTGAAAGGCATTTCTGGTATGACGATAAGACTAGTTCAACTGGATTTTCTACCACCAAAATGTGTGGCCAAACAGCTTTACTTAATGAATTTGCTTGCCCTCGCATATTTCAGTATTTTCATAAAATGTTTCAAACGAACATCTATAGTTTGGCTGCGGGTATGGTATGCGTATAAGAGATTTTATTTTTAATATTTCCGGCTTTCTTTTTCGTATTCCTTGATTTGTCTTCTCGTTACGTTTTCATGCAAAAAATGACAGGTTTCTCCAAATTAACTTACCGTCGTTGTTGTTGCAGGAATGACGCAAATTTTATTGAAGTTATTTGGAAAAATTTACCAGGAAGACGAAATAAGCCCGTCTCGGATTTCCATCTTGTGGGACATTTTAAATTCAAAATTTTCAGATAAAGTCAATAATTTCCTTCATAACCTAATTACTGAAAGGTAACTTTGCTGTGATAAACGTGTCATTGTAAAATTTTTGGGTTAAGTCAAGTATGTTCAAAATTTTAGAAGTTTGCTTATTTTGCAGTGAATCCAGAAAAAGACTTGCTCATATTCATTTGACCAACGCTTTGCGTCTGGCAAAAGCCTTCTTATTTCATCTTCCCAGTTCTTCAGCAAAGCAAGTATGTCACAGTTGTTGTTTTGCTGAAACTTGGTTGCATCACGTGCCAAAGTTTGTCTTATAGATTTCCATGCTGCTGTTTGTAGTCAAGGGAGTGGCACAGAAATTAGAGATCATTCACAAAGAAGACATTGGAAAGGAGGTTGAAGATGTTGACAGTCTTTTGAAGGATGTTTTGCCACAAACTGACAAAAGGTGTTTTTTGAAAGATATGTTATTTTATGCATCAAAAAATCGCAGCTGTGCAACTTCTGTTTTGACTTTGGAAATGAATGATATGATAAGGAAATAGTTCTACAATCTGTAAATTTTCTGAAGAAACCAACACGGCGCCTACTTCGATTGTTACAATTTGCTATCTTGTATTAGCGAAAGAGCAAATGCGATCTCGTCGTTTCTTTTCAAGCTACAGTACTTACCAACGAAGTACTGATTCACATTTCGCGCGAGCAGGTTTTCAAACACATGTACGATTTTACTTGACAGTTAAGTACAGATTATTTGTAATAGAGCTTAATAGATGATGTGAAATTTATTTAATCAGCTTATTTGTTTGTTCTCATTGCTTAATTTTTTGTCTATGCAAAAATGTGTGGAAAAATTATGTGTAAGAAAAAGTATATACCATAAGAAAATCTCGTATGTTTTAGGAATGTCGGAAAGCCTGAGACCGCGAAAGAAGGAGAAAATGTTAAGCCACCTGACGATTTTCACTTAATTTCCATCTTTCCTCATAAACAAGATATCCATTTAACAAAGTCTCCTTTCCTTAGACCCAACCTCGTTTCCACTTCGTATCAAGAGTGAGTATCACGATTCTGCCAACATAGAGAGCATCTCAGTATAATTATTTGCTTTTGTTGGCTCTGCTTTGCACTTTTCCTTTCACTGCAGTCAAGATCATTACCTTGATGTTCATTTTCGTCTGCTTCGAGAAGATTTTGTTCGTCCGTTACGAGAAGGAATTGGGCATTACCGCAGCAGTGGTAAGTTTTGAACCGAATATTCAATGTCTTTAAAATGTTTGAAGTGTCTTTGGAGTTATGATACAAGTAGGCCTAAGCTGTGTAAAACGGTTCATCACAATTTCTTTTTTTTAAATAATGTGTTATACAAAAAATTAGCGAAAAACTTTTGCGTAGAAAAAACAATTCAAGCCTACACAACTGTATAGTATACATTTACAAGCACAACAAGCAAGCTTTAACAAAATCGACTATGTCCTGTATAACAGTGACAAATCAAGATCTAATGGCAGCTGGATTTTTATGTGTTTCTGCTACTGTCAGTTATTTTGAATTACAAATAAAAAACTCGGCCCGACTCAATAAAAATTGCATGCGACTCAAATCGGGTATTTTTATAAGAATGGTAACTTGAGTCATGTCATCACTTAACTTTGAAAATCCATGAATGGCTCGATTCGAGTCAGTAACAAGCATGCCTCGAGTCATGCAACCACTGTGTGATAGTGTTAGCGTGTACGTGTCAGGCGATGAAGTCAACACATATCAGACAAGCGCCGAAAAAACGTTGAGTAAGTGGGGCTATTATTGGTACAAGCTCATGATAACTGGCAGGTTGTTGGGGCCACCCCGTTGGAAAGCAACGTAAGTCAATAAACAAACGAGCAATCGCATAAAAATAGCCTCAAGTTGCTCAACCCTTTTTTTCAGGCTAGCAATTCTACAAAACCAATTGCAACAAGTTTTGCTCTAAATGCATCACATTTTGGTCTCGTCTTCCAACAGAAGGCCTGACACAAAGATCAGTCGCAGGGGTCTATTTACAAGACGAATGTTTTAAATCAGAGGCCAGCTTCTCCAACGCATGCAAATGCTAAGCGCTTATTTGAACATAACTCACCTTGTCTTAAACCGGTACCTATTTTTGCAAAGATTAACCGAAAACCTTGTTCTTTGTTTTTTTTTTATTTCGGAACACGCTTTGGTTCTAATGAGTCTCCGAAATCAGAGTAGTTAATACTTTAATCCTCATGCCGTCAGGTGCCTCGTCTCGTTCAAAGAAGCAAGCTATTCAACACGTGAAGGTTTATGAAAACGTTACAATTGAATATCCAAAACCATGGAGAACAGGTAACCAAGTTGTTAGGAAACTTACGGTTTTATTTTCAGTTTATACACAATTATTTTTTCGCTGTAGTTCGGTGCCTGCCTTGTGATCTTGACATGTATAAATATACCCTTTTGCGATTGACATCAAGTCACGATGACAATTTCTACGACTCCACCACACTGACTGTGGTTGACAAGCGAGGTATCATTCACGGCAAATACAGAAAATAAACAACTGGAGAAATAAATTAAAAATCGTAGGGGCTGGTGACTGAACCCTGCTACGACCAGGTCAGACCTGTGGTATATTGAAACCATCGCAGCTATTAGGAGTTTGTAATGCATTTCTAACATCAGTGTCATTGATGTACAACTGTTGGACCGTGGACAGGGCAAAAATTGAAAAGTTTTTGGTGAGGTGTTTGTAACCTCTTGCGTCGAAATGCCTGGTGGTTTTGAGCATACGCTAATGACCGACACAACAATGGAATGCTGGAAAGCACTGGTTGTTTCACCGAAAACATTGAAGAATATTCCCAATAAAAATGTGCATAATATACAAAAAGCGGAGTGATTTTGCTCTACAGAATGAAAATCAAAAATGTTTGAAGCTTTCTTATTCCAACATCGCTTATTGGTTGGGATTGCAGCCAATCAAACCTTTCTATGAAGTGCTTTTGAAACGTTGCCCTTCAACAAAATATTTTCTCCGAACAGTTTTCACTGGCTGCTTCAACTCTGCTGTGGTTCACAGTAACGTCCGATCAAAAATTTTCTTTTTTTGATTTTGAGTAGATATTTCTTTGAGGCTTATACTGTCTTGAATGACGCAACACTGCATGAAAAAAGACTTATTTTTCATTTTGTACAGAAAATGTCACTTTTTGCAATCTAAGAACTGCACAACAATACTGCTTTTGTCTTTTCAATTTTTTCGTCGATTTGCAAACAAGTGAAATCTAGCAAATGGACAAAGGAATGCACTTCAGTAGAGTATGGTGGTTCTTCTTGTTACTTCTCACATAGCTCAGCAGCTGATTGTGAAGAAAATTTTATGTATTTTGGTTTCCGAAAAATGAACTAATAAGTAGGTTGTGAGCATGATTGTGGAATCTAAAAGTCTTGGTAACTTTGTATTTGTAAAGAAGTAAAACGTTTCTAGTAGCAAGATATTATGGGAAACATCGGAAATGATCCCATCCATAAAAGAAACTTCTGTACTGGCTTCTGATGTAACTAAGCGTCGGTATTTTCCAATAGGAGTCGTTCATTGCATCCGTTTTGATCCATCTCGATTTTCACGAGTGAAGTGGAAAAACAGCAAGAGGTTGATGTATGGCAACCTGGTGTGTTTGTCGCATGACAACTTCGAGGTATCCCAAGTTGCTACTTGTGTAAAAGATTCGTGTATGTTACTGTTTCTTATGAAAAGTTGAACTAAAACTTGCCCCTATCACCAGGCTCGTAGCCATGGGGAAATTCGGTTCCTCCGCAGATTTTTTGTCCCCCCCAAATTTTGTTGTGCCCAAAAACATTTATCTTAACATATAATAAAAACACAAATCTTTCCCCTAAAAATGTATTTTCCCCCAACCTCAAAACCTGGCTACGGGCCTGCCTGCACGAGGCCCAGTGCGCTTGCAAAGTAATGGGTGGGCTATTGTTAGCTTTGCCCAGGTGCATCTCAGCGAGCGTCAAGATGTCCTTGATTTGTACCAAAGGACTCTTGATCTCTTTCATAATACTGGCATTTTCCAGAATCATTTGCTATTTGGAACTGTGGCTGATAGAGATCCAAATGATCTGATGGACGGTTACTTGCTTGTCGAGTTCGTTCACTCTGTAGAGAGTAACAGAGTGCGGGGATTGTTCAGCAAGCACATCAGTGAAGACGAACAACAAGATTCGTATGCATTAGGTAATGTTGCATAGAAAAAAGCACATTGACGTCGATGATCTGTTCTAAAAATTCTTTCGCGTTTTAAGCATGTCGTACTTACGTTAAGAGTTAACGATAAATTTAGGTCGCAACATTCAGTCTCAAAGTTCTTACGAATGGTTAAACAGTAGCCATGTGTAAAAACAAGTTTTTTGAGAGAAAGTGCAGCAGTTGAAGCACTAACAGCAAAGAAACCGTTAGACTATGGATAGGCATTATTCACCTTCAGAAAGGCACTTCTCTTTATTTGGACATACGAGAGCAAATGAAGATTGTCTAACTTTTCAAACTAATTGGATCAAACAGGTTGCGACTTTTAACGCGCGAGAAATAAACATAACAAAATACGAAGTTTTTTTACAAATGATTGGTCCATTTTTTAAGATTTAAATAACTCGTACAAATTTCTGACCAAGTTGCCTGCAACGTTCCGTTGTTTTGCAACAAAGGAAAAGAAACACGCGCTGTTCTGATCTTATATAACATAATCAGAAGAACGTTTTGCAAAGAGTTTTTCAGATGTTGTCTTCTGCATCTTAACGTATAACAGCAGTAGACATAAACTGTAAGATTTCCCTAAATTTGATTGAAACCGTTTCTGAAGGGCAAATGTATGAAATGCAATTTCTTTGAAATGCAACGTACGACGAAAATAAGAAGAAAATTGCTATAGAAAAGTATTATTTTCATCCTCCATCAATTGCGATGGATTGTGACGGAAATATAGCGGATAAAGCCAATGCTATACAAACAACTTAGAACATGTTTAATATTAATCACATTAAGTGATAAATTCAACAAAAACAAAACTTCTTCTCTGAGTGTGCAGTTTCAGCAATATGTATTTGCTCAGGTGCGTATGTTAGTCATTCAATAAACCAAATATTCATTTCACTTCAAACGCTAATTTTTTGCACGGTTTTAAAAGTTTCCATTGCGCTTTCAAAATATGTTCTTTGGCTATGTATAATTGCAAAAATAAAAAACATTTTCTACAGAGGGAAAAATGCCACATTTGCGTAAACTTACTCATGCATCACGTTTTTGATAAGTCACGCTGCTGAACAAAATCCGATGAATCAATATGAAATATACAATTCAAGTAGTGAAAGTTTTTCAGTTGTCTTTGCAAAGTTATTTACTTTCTTAGACGAGGATGAAAAACAAAAAATCGTTTTCACCCCAAAAATCGATATGAATGAAACTTACACCATGGTCGAAAGCGAAGCTTATTTTGAAGCTTACAAACATGTTCTGAAAGGTTTACAAGGTAAGATGGACAGTATTATGAGCATTAAATGTGATTCGGAAGATAGAGTCATGAACCTCAAAGTTTTCTTCAAAATTAAATGTTCTAATTTTTTTAATCCAACGAGGAAAACAAACACTGATCAGTGAAAGCATTTGTAAAACAGTTGATAACTTGCATTTTAGAAACAGTACGAGAGCAAGATAACTTGTAAACTCACAACTTCGCTTTGCGCAGCAAATCATCTTGTAACGCTTCATTGTGAGAAATACAAACAGTTTCAAGAACACTTTGTTGGAGATCACGTTCTGTGTTTAAATCCTGAAATATTCCACGTCAGCGCTTTTAGAAAACGTTTTTTTCAATGGCACGATGGTTTGAAATTTATAAATGGTTATTTTGTCAGTGCCTAATATGAACCTGTTCTCAGAATTAAGAAAAATCCCTCTGCAAAAGTATCTTGTTCAGTGCCAGAATGATATAGAATTTCCTGTTCATGTCAAAAGAGCTTCTGTCAATTACAATTTCTCACCAATTATTGCAGGTAACGCCATGGTAACACCATTTTCATTTATTGTGAGTTTGATTAAATTTGTGAAAACTACAATTTTGCCTGAATCAATAAAAGAGTTCTGTTTTTAAAACGTTTGTAGCTTGGAATAATTCACATATCTGTGTGTCATGCAGGTTGCTCTGTTGACATTTCCCAAGCTAATGCAACTTGGCCAACTCCAAAAGATATGAAACTTGACCAGTCACAGCTTAAAGCAGTCAGAAACGCTTTAACAAGTGAATTGTCAGTAATTCAAGGTCCGCCCGGTACTGGCAAGACACACATTGGATTGGTGATCATGAAGCTGCTTCTCGCTAACAGGTAAAATAGTCGCGCATTCAACAAACATACCGCTGAAGGTTGAATCATAAAGTCTTACCTTTGATAATTTCAACGGCTGCCAAAAAACGTTTCGATAACATTTGCATCAAAGGTGAAACTCAGACGTGACAAGCATCTCAAGGCATATCCCTGTATTCTGTCGCAGATCACGTGATGAAAAGTCCCCGATCCTGGTCGTGTGTTACACAAATCATGCTCTGGATCAGTTTCTGGAGGGCATCAGTGAGTTTCATAGAACTGGGATTGTGCGCGTTGGAGGACGATGTAAAAGAGAATCTCTGAAAAGATACACTTTATCGATGGTCCGCAGAGATGTCAGGCAGAAGGAGTTCAATAGAAAAACGTTGCATAACTTGCGAGGTGTGTTTGTTTATTATTAGATAAACGCAAAAGTACATTAACTTCACTACAGTATAAAGCAGGGCCTCAAATTCAAATTGCTCCGAGGGCCAAATGAGGACTTATAATGTAACCCGAGGGTCGCATTATGACGCTTGAAAGCAATTAACCGCATGTCTGGTCAGCCAACTGCGCATGCGCAAAATAGGGTAGCTTTTTTTCGCTTGTTTATGACGGAAGCAATACAAAAATAAGATGCAATTTGTTCTGCTGGACTGGAAAGTCAAAACAACACAATCGCAAAATCACTTTCCACAAGTTGTAACATCAAAAAGAACAAATGAAAACCCAGTCGCATTCAGCTTACGTGTGTTTCTTTCAGCAGCGTTTCAAAGGCATACATATCCCAATTGATACACCACACTATCTTTGAAAGAAAGTACGCTAATATCAGTAAAGTACAAAGTCAAACGAATAAACGAATATATGTTAGTCACTGAAATATATTATAAGATGTCAAGCTTTTTATCGAAGTCTTTCACTTTTGCATAGTAAATGTTGCGTTTGAATTTTTGTTTTACTACCAGCATGAGTGATTTTCAATTGAAAAGTAGCATGACAGTTAGAAGTTTTAGCTTTGTTGCAGGTTTTCGAAGAATCAACCGAATGTGCTCTGCTGCGTTCCTAACTTTATGATTAGTTGAACTTGCCTTTGCGAAGGTGACACAGTCGACAGTCAAATAACTCAATAAATACTTTAATAGGAAATCAATTTCACGTAACTTTACGCATCTTCCGTCCTGAAATCTACAAGAAATAACTTACGAGTGATATGCTGAAGGGCATAAGCAAGCGCAGAGAAAGAAAACAACTTCAAAACTAAAATAAATAAATCAAACACAAGCTGTGGCACATAAAATCTGAAAAATACGCCGTTGTCATAACGCTGGTTTCAGTTAAGCTGAAAAACTGGAAAGAAAAGAAAGTTCCATTACACTTTCTTTGGAGTGTCACGTGTGGTCACGTGCGGGCGCCCTCCTCCACTTACTCTGCACCGACTAAATTCTTTGTGATTGCGGCGTTGATGGCGAGTCAGTGGCAGCACTGCGCGTGAAGGTTACCCTTGCACCCACCCAGTGTTGTCCAGTGTGCGGCTTGCCAAAGGCTACGTATCGTTTTTCACGTCTTCGATGCGAACCCAGCCTACTAGATTCAGCGACGTGCCCTCTATCCCAACATGCCACTTAACCGATGAAAAACTATCTGACGTCAATTACAGAGCACAGTTACGAGCAACGAGGCAGTGACTAAACCAAAATGGACAGTGGGATGCTCAAGCTGAATGACGGTCTTGAGGTTGTACGGTTGACTGACGTACTTTAGAGAGAGCCTTTTAATAGTAAACGTTGAGAAAGGATGCACAAAATCCAGTAAATAAAGAACTAGACGTGTGGTAAGAAAGGGATCAAACAATTGGACACAATGGAATGGAAAAATGTACAGGATAGTACAAAACGACGTGTCCATTTTATTATCACTATCATTTCATATCAAATTAACCCAGGCTTCAGTTTTCCAGATAGATAGAGCTCCAAAATTTTGGTTCCCAGCTTCAATGGGTCAAGGAGCAAGATATTCCCGTGCAGAAGAGGATCGAGATTGTAGAGGTTTATTTCGCCACGAAATCAGTTCTTCAAACTCAAAGACAGTTTCGGAGGGACTTTCCAGGCAGAAACGCTCCAACCAGACTCCCAATAAAGCGCCTCCCGGACAAGATAACATCATACTGAAGCAGAGGTGGCCACGGATCCGCAGCGCGGCAGTCGACTCCGGCAGGCGTAGCCAAAAATTTGTGGAAAAACTGACCCGGATCTGGAGTCCCTTTTTATTTTCGTCAGTAGCAGGAGTCTGCGTAGTTTTCATGAATGTCATGCTTAATTACAAACAAGCTTAATTACAAACAATCCTGTTATTCGGTTGAACCGATGATTGCCGGAGTTTGAACAGGACTTGGATTCTCAAATTTGAAAAATATCTGATCCGGATCCGGACTCAAAAAAATTTGGAAAAGGAGTGGCGTTGGAGTCTGAAATGTGACTCCGGGCCCAGTCACCTCTGCACTGTAGGTCGCGGTGGCCAATCACGGTCAGACAGGACAGAAAATCACATTGTGACTGTGAGACAATGTTTGGAGCGGCCTGCAAAGAAATCCACAACTCATTTGTCACAGGAGACAGATCTTTCAAGGAGTTCAGTTATGCGCTTAATGCACCAGGATCTTGACCTGTTTCCGTATAAGAGACAGATTTTACAACTTCAGACCGATGCAAATAGGGCTGAGAGACAACAGATGGCTTGGGCAAACCATCAGTCAGCGAATCTAAGACCACCCTAATTTCTTGGGCTTCAATTTTTTCAGTGACGAGGCAAATTTCCACCTTAGTTGTTATGTGAACAAACATAATATGTGCTTTTGGGCTCAGGCTCAGCCTCACGAGTGCCAGCATCGTCCACTTACTTTGGAGAAAGTGACTGTTTGATGCGCGTTGTTTCGTAATGACGTTATCGGGTCCTGCTGATTCGAGGATGTGAATGAACATGGACGCCCGGCAACTGTGAACGTAGAGCGATACATATCAAACTAATGAGAAGAAAATTCATCCTGGAACTGAGTCGGAAGCGGGGAGTGGACATGGATATTGTGGTCTATCAGCCGGATAGAGCAGCACAGCATTGTTCCAGTGTTCACTAGAACACCTCCATTGTTACTTGCCTGAAGACAGGCTCATCTTCTATCGTACGGACCGCCATTGACCTGCACATTCTCCAAACCTATCTCCATTGGATGATTTTTTTGTGGGGGTACCGAAAAGACAAGGTTTATGTCAACAATCCCCAAATTATAGATGCGCTCGAGGATAACATTCTAACCGATAACAGGACAATTCCCCATGAGATGTTCGACAGGGTCATCGCAAACTTCAATGAACAAGTAGCCACAGTGATTCAGCGCCAAGGAGCTTGGATCGAGCACATTACAAACTGACTTGTGCTCGCCAAATGGTGATGTACGATGAAAAAAGTTACACCAAACAAAAGTTACATATCTGTAAGACACGCATATGAACAAAAATTGTATATGAACGTCGCAAATTGAACAAAAAAGGGGACAATAATTATTTCACTTGTGAGAGGATCATAGTTTGAATTTCAGTTGGCGCGTTTAGTTTATTAAGCCATTTATCTTCACAGACATTCAAAGAGTTAAAACTTTCTTGATCTACGAACCTAACATTGTAAAAGTCATATATAGGTGCTTTATTTAGAATGACATAAACACAGAGGCGAATTTTCATTTTTGGGGCCCTACGCTTTTTTAAATTGGGGCCCTTCTGGAAGGTTTGCGACGATGTCATACGAATTAGCACTACACGTGCTCGTTACATTCACTGGACAAGTTGTTGTTCCAATTCATAAACATAATACTTTATTCTGAATTCTCTCGATATCAGCAACAAAAACAGTCACATTGAAACTAACGAAAAAAGGCAGCTGTGAAGTTATCTGACTACACTCCCATTACGTATTTATGGATTACCTCAATGGCCTTGTATAATCTGAAAAATGGATTCAGACGTTTTGTTCCACACATTGTACGTAACAATGACCAATTCTCAACGCCATAAAAAGAGAATGCTCATCATCATTCATTTCAATGCTTCGCGCTCATTCTTCTATAGAGATCTTCTGTTAGCGGCATAGCAAAAAAAACGTGCGTTGAACCAAAACCAAAATAAAAATATAATTACTTAGAGAAATATTGGAAATTGCCCTTATTCCCAAAATTTTGGGGCCACCTGAAATCGGGGGCGCTAGGCTTAAGCCTTTTTAGCCTAATGGTAAATCCGCACCTGCACAAACACTGGTGGTCTTGGCAATTTCGGGGACCCTGCCCTTGCGCAAATGAAAAGTTGAAATAAAGGTCATCGTTTTGAAAATTTGGGGTTTGTATTTGCAGTAACACTGATATTTGACGATGAAGTTTACACTAACGCATGTACTGTACCTTCTTCGGTAATATTCTATTCTTCTCATATATATGCACCATAAGCTGGTGCCATATCTTATCATTGAAGAAATATTGAGTCCCCTTATCCATGACCAAACAATAAAGAGCCTGTTACCCTTTGAACAGACAACCTTCATAGTGGGTCTGTTTTGAACGTGGTGTGTTATTAACGGGTCTGTTTTAAACGGACACTCATTTGATTAGGGGTCCTTAACATCTTGGTTGGCGGCTTCTTACATCGTGAGTTGGGCTCCTTGTCCTTTGATCACGGTATTGTATATAAGTCTTCACGCCCACACGCAACGCAGTAGACTCGAGGATAGGCCTACATGGCAGCAACAAGGAAAGCACAGATACTTGAACATGCGTTATATATGCGGCGGCAATAGAAAAGCATGCTATAGAAAAGGCGCTAATTCGATTACTTTGATAAAACACAAGCAAAGATATGTGACACTTGGAAAGAGCATACTCATGGATGGCGTCAACACTGTTCCTGCAATCTTTGGCACCTTTGTAGACTCAAAGCATCCACAAAATTTATGCAAGAGTTTTAATACGACCAATTTTTTGTGAACAATATAAACACCACACTGAGTAAAATAACAAAGCAATACTTCATGAAACTATTTTCACAGTACGCGAATGAAACTATTTTTCCTTGTAGTTTGTTAGGTTTTGTCCAAATGCGGTGGGACTTTGTAGGAAATCATTGCCTTCGTATTTACACTTTTTCTTTCTTTGATAAAATTAGCAGGCGGGGCAACAATGTAGCCCAAACCTATGGGTTATCTTTCTGGTAGAACGTAGTCTTTCTTCCCACTTTGATGCCATTGCTATCATGTAATTCGTCATCATGTAATTCGTCACACCCAAAGTTTGAGCGGATCGCTTCAGCGGAGTTTTTCCGTAAATCCATCGATGACATAAGTTGGATGACCACATCGGAAACGTCAACTGAACGCACTCGACAAACACTAACTTCAGCATTTGCCAGCAGTGGCTTGGACCTGAAGTTTCGCCAAGCCTGCACAGCAGACCAGCGGGCGAAGCAGAATTCCTCGATGTCAACCATTGCATAACTACTGAATATAATTTTAGATTTGTCTCTAGTCTTTGTAAAACCCACAGCAGAAGGCAGTTCATTAACGTTAAATCACATCGCTCGAACGCGGCATTTAAGCCAATATAATTCAGAAAGGAAATATAAGATTGAAGTGACGCAACCAAAGGAAAGAAGATTACTTTACCAGCCTAAACCGACCTAACGAAAAACGCAGTCCAGTCTGCCAGTAGAGACTAATTACTTGAAAAATAGCATGACATTTTCTTTACTGATTGAAATAGTTCGAAAAAATGGAAAATGTCATGGTCTTTTTCATCTTTTTAATGATTTTGAACTGAAAAAGAGCATGATCTCATTTATCTATTTAATGATTTTGAAATTAAAAAGGGGATGACATTTTTCTTTTCTATCAGTACGTTTTACAGCGTTATTTAAAATCAATTATATTTACATGCAATGCCTTGCCAAAAGGTCAATTGCAACACGTGGAACGTCAGATGAACCAAAACGCTAATGTCTTGGACGCTTCCAGAAACATCCTGATCAAGTTGTCTGCTCTGCGAGAATCGATACCCCCCCGATTGTTTCAACAATTTCGATTAAGTTTCCATGGAGGAGAAAATGGTAATAATACTATTTTGCAATTACCTTTAACTTTCTTGCTTCTTCATTAAAATGTTTGAAGGTGAAAACCAGACGTCGGTTTGTTTTGATCAACAGAATTATTTGCAGGAACCGCTGTTTGTGAACAACGGTTTTCGGTAAAGTGCGAAATATATCGTGTTGGAGCCTGACGTTTTGACAAAGTAAAATAAGTCGTTTTAATCTTGTGCCAATGTGTTTGCAGAAACATCATGCCTGATGAAATGGCTCGGGCTTCACGTTGAAACCACCATGAAACTCAAAGAGTCTGTTATTCGTAATGGTAACAATTTATTGGCTCGTATGCAAATGAACAGCAAAGAATTCAAACACTGAATTTTTTTTGCAGAAACCATATCTGCACTTTCGTCCAACTTGGAAAAAAAGGGATTCAACCATCAGGCCATTTTGCATGCAATGGCTGTAAATGGTGAACATCACGTCTTTAATAACTTCATCGTTTTCACAACGTAAAAGACGTGTAACTGTACTTTTTAGGTTGTTTTGATGAACAACCTTTACTGGACTGGTTGGAAAATGCTGCGCCCAGAGTTCACAATCTCGAACCAGAATCAGGTGAGTATGAGTATAGCCAACCAGACATCATAAGCAAGTCACCAATAACTGCCGTTCTTGTCACAGAAACACTTTACGCTTTTTTACAAAGCAAAACCCTTCCATTCAATGAACAAGAACTGATCGAGGAAGGATTCAACAAAATCGAAATCAGCTGTGCTCATCTTTCTACGGGTAACATGATTATAAAAAACTATTGATAAAAACAAGGTTTCTAAAACTGAACTATTTCTAGGATCTGCTGACTTGGAGTTTCTTTGTGACTGGCTGCATAAACAAGCTTGTGAAAGTGGTAAGTTGAAATTAGCCAACCAATTACTTTTAGAATCCAAAAGTAAACATTTCATTTGTGTGGTTAGTGAGAGTTTTCCTTTTTTTCATAGTTTCCACAATTGCTGAAAAATAAAGCGCTTTTAAAAACTTGGTTGCGAGATAAGCTTCTGCAAACACGCATATTTGTACGTGCCACTTTGGACGAAAAGAAGTTGTTTGATGTTTTTTTCAAACAACACGTATATGCAATTTGATTGTGAAAGAGCTTTCATCAAAAATCTGATTTTTTGAGAATTTCTTTGTGTTTATTTTAGAAATCAATATTCCTGGCCTCTATCAGAATTAATGGAAAAACTATTATCATCTCGTTCTAAGTTTTTTATCATGTTCTGAGCAAATGAAACAACTGAAGTAGTTTTCATTTTTTCTTAATTTTTTCAAGTTGTGTTAGTGGTTGAGAGAGCTTCCAGGGCTGGTAATTTACGCAGTAATCCCTACAACTATTTCATTATTTGCACATGCTTTCAAAATAAGCATGTGAAAGGCTTTGTAGACCGTTGTTTCGGCTTGTCGGTTTTTGTAAGAAATCCCACAAAATTTTGTAAGGTTTGTTCTCGTGCAGATCACTTCAGGAATGTGCGCTGTCGTTTTGGTTTGAAATATGTGACAAAGAAAAATTGAAAAATGTGACCCAAGAAAAATTGAGTGAACAGTGTAAATGAGACCAGATAATGTTTAGCAGATACGGAAAGCATGAGCATAATTGGATGGATATATCAGCTTGATGGGGATGACAAGGTCGCTAGAACAATGAGTGGGTCCAACTTGAAAATGCGAAATCAAAGGCAGTAAAGAGAAGCACAATTTTGAAACTTAGTGCAATTTACCAGTTGGTTGTCAACACGTGTGACCAAACTTGCTATTATTTCGCAAAACGTTTGCTGCCAGTTACATGGGAACAATGGGAAAGCTACAAAAACCTTTTCGGCTATTTCAAAAAGAAGCTTCGGATACAGAGATCACTTGTTTAAAAAAACGTTTCAACGTTGCTGGGTTTTTAAGATTATAATATTATTTCATTGCTTTTACAAGCGATGCAGAATGTTTTCCGATGCTCCGTTTGCACGTGATTTGTCATCTCGATATTGGAGTTTCCAACTTGATCATGAAGTTTTTTCGCTCTCACCTGACATATCATGTAGACTTACACCATTGGTTAAAGCGTTGATATGGCAATAATTGCACTTGACTAAATGAGGGTTAGGTGGCCTTAAAATAGTTCGTCCAAGAAGTCACTTCTAGTTTTAAGAGAAACTGATTTACGCGCTTACCATCAATTTCAAATAACTGTAGAATCTTTATCTGTAGACCTTTGACGTCAATCTTGCACGTGGAGAAGAAATTAGTTTTGGTCATGTCCACCCAAAGGTTGAATGTTCTACTCTCGACAGAACCCTGGCGCATTGTTCGCTGTTCAAATCCTGTGACAATTTTTTTTGCGATGTTGCAGGAAGTTATGTTTTGTGCAGTGTAGTAGAGAATTTTGTTGTGCATAATGTAACTCGTATGATGTGATTCAACATCGTAGGAGACAACCTCCTTATGCCGATATTGTTTTCTTTTCATCAACGTCTAATCTAACAAAAATCGAATTGCCGTGAAAAAGGACGTGTTGAGGAAACAAAAACTAGAGTTATTTTTCATTTTGCTTTTTTCTTCAGAAAGTTTTTCTGGAAACCCAGAGCAAGAAGAAGAAGAAGAAGAAGAAGAAGAAGATGAAGACGTTGATCTTATTCAAGAAGAAAGGATGTTAGGTAAAAAAATATACGATTTATTTTTATATCTCACACATCGTAAACACAAACCGGCCAATTTTATGTATTAGCGGATTACGGTGAACAATCTTTGGCTGCAACTCGAGAATGTGTCAACTTTGTGTCAACTTCACGTTTGCCTTAAAAACACATCTGCTAAAGCTTATTCGTAACCCTTGAAGAAAATAATGATGAGAAAGGTTTCTTTAAGCTACGAAATGCTTGGATGTACAACGTTTAACACCTTTACGTCTTTTAAGCCATTTTCGTGAATACGGTTTTGCAGAGTTCCGTAATCTTGCTTTGTTGCATCACAGACGAGGAGTACAGAAGACGTGATTCACGGAGCACCTCCACGGAAGAGCAAATGAAGGGGCTGCGGGACAGAATAGCAGCTCAAACATTCACTGACTTGAACGGTCCGTAATTGAAAAACATATTTATTTTGCAGTTAGCGTTCAAAGGTCGGCTATGGTGATTATACGCACTATATATTTCATACTTACCTAACCGGCCCCTAGAGTTACATGCAGATTGTCGATGCAACGAGTATGGCTTTATTTTCATCCTGTATTCTTTTTCCAAACACCTGTATCTTTTTTGAAAATGTTGGCATTTTTTCAGTAGCAGACACTGAAACACATTTCGACTTGTAAGCAACAGTCAAAACTCTTTTTAGCTGATCTGTTACTGTATCGTGCTGTTTATTACACGCCAATGTAGCCAAGACACAAAGGTGTAGGAGCAAGCAAATTTTTGGGGGTGGAAAGGATTTTTGTCCAAATTGTCCCAAACTTGCCCAAAAAGTTGTCGTGCAAATTTTGCCGGCCGTATTTTGGTGCGACCTCCAAATAAATGGTCTTCACTTGTTTTCCTGCAAACGTTGAGCGCCATTTTTGCCCAGAATTTTCCGGGATTTTGCCTAGATATTTACGGATTTTATCCGGATTTTGCCCAGATTTTCAGGGATTTTGCCCAAATTTTCAGGGTTTTTGCCCAAATTTTCAAGGATTTTGCCCGGATTTTCAACAAATCTCAACTTTTGGGGATGCGCTTGCACCACGCCTCCTATACCACTACCAAGACACCAGAGCATCATTTTTGGTTGCGACCACGCCACTGCCCTGCGTTTTCAACTTTTGCGCAGTTGTTTTCATTTAAGTGGGAAAACTTCACCTTAGCTGCGTCGTTCTTTTGAAGTACTAACATGCATTTGTTTCTGTTCGTTGTTTTGGTCGAAAATCAGTTTTTTTTAAGGTTCACGCGGAGAGAATGGCTGGGAAATAACCCGTGAAGAAAAAAAACGGCAAAAAAATCTTTTAAAACTTGGCCTGGGTAGAATCGCACCCATGGCTTCAGAAGAAGCTACGGACGTTCAGGATATATGGAAGTTGTCGACCGCAAAACGACGGAAATTGTACAGGTTAGTGTTTGTATCCAGAACATGTGCATTGCACGTGAAACCAATGGCAATCTTTTTAATTTATAAGCAAGTAGTTTTACGTTTATTTTCAAAATTAGTAGCTTCTCCAATTCTGCAGGACGGTTGATCTTACAAACTAAAATTTACTGTTGAATTACAGTGGCTGTGGGATTACTGCATCTAGTGCTGTTGTTGTAGACAGATCTAACTCAAATTTTATAAGCGAGTAGAAATTCTTTAATAGTTTGGCCTGGAGTAATCATGTGCTTGAAGCAAAAAACGACAGTAGCAGCGAATAGGCATCATACCTTCGCATTCTACTGCCTGTGTTCCAAAGATACCTGGTTTAATTAAATATTGACGTCGCTACCAACAGAACATTGGTTCCAATAGGTCATTTCGGTCGAGGGGAATAAAGCACATACTGCAAATATCAGAGCATAAAGTCAAAATTTGTCAAACAAGATTTTTCAATGAAAAAATCAGCAGACACATGGTGCAGTTGTGATGTTATACGCGCTTTTTGAAAAATATGACGAAAGCCATAATAAATAATAATAAGGGAATCGCGTTGGAACAACCAAACTGTCCTTTCATACACAAACAAAAGTAATCGTTTTTGCTTGTTCTCTTTCATAGATGAAAGGCCTTTGCAAAGTGCTAAAATTTTGTTTCTAATTATCTCGTTTCGTCATTGAAACCATTTTTACAGACGCTGGGTCAAAGATTTCCACACAGGTCTACGAGACGGTGTGGAGCAATACCACATTAGATACAATCAGATTGTAAAATCAATTCAAGACTTGCAGCGAACCTTGGAGAAAGAAGTGCTGAAGAGTGCTGATGTTATTGGAATAACGACTACTGGTGCTGCAAAATACAGGGATATCGTTTATAAGTTGCCTGTGTGTGATTTTTCAGTTTTAAAGTGAAACGTCTTGTTGCAATTCTTTTCATAGTTCTTATGTGACGTTTTGCAATTGTACGACTTTCAGTTCAGTGAACAGACCAGATGCACTAACCGTAGTACGCAATATGTCTAAAGTTTGGCTTGAATGATACTGTCATCTTGACAAAACAGATACAAAATAAACCTCGTCACAATGGTTTTTGTTATTGTAAGCATTACCCTAGTTCAGGTAAGCTTCATTCCTTTTTTTATACAGCTTATAGGTTTTCCATTGAAAAGTCTAACATTTTCAGGTGAAAACTGTGATCGTAGAGGAAGCAGCCGAAGTCTTGGAAGCTCATGTGGTCACATCGATGCCTGAATCGACCAAGCAATTGATTCTGATTGGTGATCATCAACAACTCAAGCCATCAACAACGGTCTTCGACCTGGGGCAGAATTATAAGTTGGACGTATCTTTGTTTGAGCGAATGGTACGTGGACAGTTCTGTTAAATTATTATACAAAAGTGTGTTGTGAAAATTCACATTTTTGGCAGCGTATAAAAATCAATGGAGTAAGTTGACGAAAATTGGTTTCCTGCTTTGTTTTCTGCATTTGTCTAACTTGTTCCAAATAGTTTCAAAATATCCTGCAAACTCAACTTTCTGAGTACCTAGAATAAATGCATTTTATAACAACATTTAACAAAGCAAGTTTTGAAAACATTTAAAGAGAACCGGTTTTTGCAAAGAATTTGTACGCTTTGGAACGACTTTAAAAAGACCAAATTTAGAGTTAAACATTTTTATCTTTACTCTTGGATTGCAATGCCATGTAGCTTTGATTGAACAAGCTGAAAAATTCTAATTTCACTTGCTTTCTCTGAACCAAGTCATCCTTCTACTATACACAAACTTCTTTTCAGTCGGCAGTGCCAAACAATTATGTGTCACAAGCTAACTACTGCAACACAAACGTTTATCCTCTGAAAATTGAGTATTGCTTTCCGGGTTGCTGATCAACCTCATCAAAAATAGCATCACAGCACCGTGTGGCAAATGACACCACCTTGCAAAAACTTACCGGAGTAAAGTTGTAGAACAAAGACTGTTTTATCAAAGCTGTAAGTGCGTAAACAATTGTATATTTGAACTTCAATGCAAATTGTATACTGCCTAAACTAAATGTTTGTCATGTAGACACAAAACGGAAAGGTTTTGTGTAAATATGAAGCCGAAATCAAGTAATGAATTTTCATTGCAAAAATTCTCACAAAGTTTATACGCGTTTTTTTATGTTTCGCAACATTGCTTAATGCTGTGAAAAATTTTGATTCGCATTTTTTCAGATAAAGAACGGCACTCCTTTCACAAGTTTGTCAACGCAACACAGGATGCGACCTCGTATTGCAGATTTGCTGCGGTTGAATATCTACGAACATTTGAAAGATCATGAAAGTGTTTCTCAATATGAAGACATTACTGGAGTTGGCAAAAATATTTTTTTCTTGTCGCACACCCATCACGAAAGAAACATTTCGGATGGACGGAGCAAGGTAGGAGAGGACCACGACGCTTTTGTTCATATAACTTGCGTGCACGTACGCGTGAATGTGTCGTTTTGTGGAATTCGTGATAAAAATGAGGAGCGCTGAATAATTGCAAAAAGTTTGTTGGGACACAACCGAGTTTTGTTCCAAAAGTACTGATTATTCTCTTTTCCGTATAGGAAAATCTACACGAAGCAACTTTCTTAGTTTCTTTCTGCCAATACCTAATGCAACAAGGATACCTTCCGGACCAGATCACTATTCTTACAGCATATACAGGTGACAAACATTAGAGTTTTTTCAAATAACCTCGAGCTCGGGCCTGTGATGCACTTCTTGAAATGTTGTTCTAAACTGCGCTGCAAAGAATGCAAAGTGTTTATTGCACAGGTCAAGTGTTCGCCATACGGAGAGCAATGAAGCATGAGCTTTCTCACGGCGTTAGAGTGAGCGCAGTTGACAACTTTCAAGGGGAGGAAAATGACATCATACTTTTGTCTCTAGTTCGCAGCAATGAGAAGGCAAGTGCTTTGATTTGTGCGCCATTTTATGCACAAGTAAAAATGAACCATGAAAGAAAAACGTTTGTAAGTTGTGCGCTATTTGAGGTATTTTGCAAGCAGCTCCATGAATGATTCAATGTAATATCGCGCACAGTGTGTGGCAATAAAATTAATGAGCTTCAGTTATCAAACAGTAAATGTAGAATTAAGCATTAAATATAGAAATGTAGACGCTGCATCGTGATGCTTTTTATTTGTTCAGGGCAACATCGGTTTCCTTCGAATAGAGAACCGTATTTGTGTGGCGTTGTCACGGGCGAAGAAAGGCTTATATTGCATTGGAAATTTCGAGGTAAGTTTTTATTTGCTGAATTGCCTAATGTTTGGCTTAACTCATCTCAACACTTGCTTCTTCCAGATTATGTTATTTCTCTAAAAATATTTTATATTTTCTCAGTAAACGCAGTGAAAAAAGTTTCTTTGATTGCCTTCCCTTTCTGTAGATACTGCGAGAACAAAATAACATTTGGTCGAACATCATTCACAACTTGGAACAAGACAGCATGTTTGGCACGTCCCTTCCGCTTCATTGCAAAAATCATCCAGAGCATGTGAATCGTGTCGCAACAGCTGAGAACTTTGCAAATGTTCCAGAAGGTTTGGATGCTTTGCACTTTCATAAGGTTTTATAAGAGTGTATTCTGATGAAATCGCGTTGCATTGTGTTCCAGGTGGCTGTGGGCAACCGTGTGAATACAGGCTGCCTTGTGGTCACGCTTGCGGCCGTCCCTGCCACCCTGATGATAAAAAGCACTCGAAAACCAAATGCAGGAAACCATGTCCTAATGAATGTCCGTTCGGCCACAAATGCAGCAAAAAGTGTTCAGAAAAGTGTGGACCGTGCACTACGTTAGTGGAAAAGGTGGGAAATGGAAAAGCGTGTATAAGCTAAGCATCAATCAAGCAATGTATGCACAAAACCAGAAACGGGGTTTATGTCGGACGAGATAAAAGAAAATTTAACAATGAAGTAAGAAAAGTAAACAATAACTTTCGCTTCTTCAACTCTCCAACTTGCTGCTGTGATTTTCGCCCAGCTTATGCCCAACTGCTCGCACTATCAAGATGTGCCATGTCATCAGAACCCTGCAATACATATATGCCAAGTGCCCTGCCAGAAGGTGCTCAAGTGCGGACACCCTTGTACATCTGTTTGTGGACGTCCATGCTTGAAAAAGTGCATGACACCGGTTGAAGGTAATGAAGGACTCCTATTTAAAAATACACTGTGTTTCCTTCATTGCTACACCGCGCACAAACAATTGAGAGGAAGTGAAATATGAGGTAGCGCTTAATCAACAGGCATCCAAGTGTGCAGAATTGTTTTTGTAATGTTATAGTATTATTTTGGTATCGAACGGCTTTCAAATTTGCTTCAAAAATACAAAAATGAGATGAAACACAGTTTCGAAATGTGGCCCACTGAAAACATATGAAGTGCATTAATAGTGACGACATAGCAAATGTCGTATGAAGAAAAAGGAAGTGAAGTAAGCAATTGTTACAAACCCCTGCGAAAAAACAATCGCAGGTCGAATGTACGCGCAGCACCAGCAGTAGGCTGCTGTTCTCAGTTGCTGAAGTCTCTGGATTTCGACGATGCTTTGGCGATTCGTTTCGTTTGGCAAACATTAAGAAAAATGATCAAAACCTTGTTTAGCATTAGGTAAAATTTTATCAATAGGCATGTTATAGTTCCAGCGCTTTGAAATTAGTGAACGCTTTATTTGCCTTGTGCTTCTCAGTACCAACCAATGAAAACTCACTGATCAATACTGCCAGTTTCATACCTTTGATATTCTCATTACATCAAACAGCGTGACGACAATTGCAGTATTTCTGTCTCCTCAGTTGCATCACTTGCTTTGCATTCCGTACCAGCCGTAGACCTAACTCTAGTATCAGTAGCACCAGCGCAAAAGCATGTTTCGCTAAACGTTTTTTCGTAAATTCGAAAGTTTCATTTAATACATGTTCGATTCATAGTAAAGCGAACGATCTGTTCATCACCTCGCTGTGTGGCTTTTAACGTAAAAAACGTAATATTGTTTTTCCCGAACAAGGTTGTTAACATACATTCATTCGCAGGCACCATGCCGTGTGGTCATCAAAGCAAATTTCCTTGTTATTTACTGGAACGACTTGATCTTCGCCACTGTTCAGACAAGTGCAGCAACATCTTGAGTTGTGGACATCTGTGCAAAGGTTCATGCAAGGCCTGCTTCCAGGTTAATGGCTGTTGTTTCTCCTGTGTGCATGTGATACGTACAGTATTTGCAATAACATCAGCTCATGAGATGTACCAGGTAATCCGTTATGAGGCCATATTTTACGACTTTTAAACTTTTCGTTTCGCGACACCTTATAAAATCACCTTGTTGATACCTCAAGTTATTTTTAAGCACACGACCATACTGGGAGAAAGCTTGTTTCTCCCGACTGCGCCTATGGATTTTCCAGGAGATTAATTAATTATATCATTGTTTGGCCATAACTTGCTAACCACTAACGCTAGATGGCCAGTCAAGCGCTCTAAAGACGCGAATTTTGCCTAGTTTATTTTAATAGAAAAAACGGGTAAATTGCCGCTTGAAATTTTTTCTCATGCCCTGATGACATCATCCAAAAATCTCTTGATCTCTTCCAGTCGTTACGTCACACCAAAAAATGTTCGAACTCAAAATTACCCGGATTTTTAAAAATAGAAGCTAGGAGACTTCCTGCTTATTTAGATGGCTTGAACAGCTCTTTAGCTCTATCGGTCGGCAAGTTATGACAGGACAAATCGTAGCCACTATAGTAGCTTTGGAGTCTTTAAAGGGGTGTGCCAGCAATCCTGATAAGATATACTGTAACGTTTAAAAACCTTGGCATCGTTGAAAGCAGGGCGTTTCGAGGTCTGCATTAGTGCTTGTTATACTATTGGTTTGTGTAGACCAGTGGTTCTCAACCTTTTTTGGCCCATGGACCATCTTTTTAAGAAAATATCCGATTGACCATTTTGCTATGCTGACACCTCATTAACAGCTAGTCAAACCCAAGAACCTAAAATGGTCTTACATAATTTGCTTTACAGTATAGGTAACATTTTTCAGGAACGTTTTATCAAGGGTTTATGGACCTCTCTGTGGACCACTAGAAATGGACCACGTTGAGAATCACTGGTGTAGACAATGGATGGCAGTAAAGTTGTTGTGGTGGTGGTCTTGGTGCAAATTTTTACGCAGAGATTCAGATTTGTCATTGCTGTTGCCAAATACGGTTACTAGCTTCAAGTGTTCTCCACTGTTGCTGGTCTAATGTACATTGCTTGCGCTCCACGTGAAAGTTTCGAAAAACTCGAGGTGTGGACTTAAGGGAGAAATACACGTGGGTAAAAGTGCAAAATAGACATAGGCTGCATTAAAAGCATGATTCTGTGTCGTAAACGTATTAAAGTTCCAATACATTGCAGGAATCTCGGCTTATGAAAATTCAATCCAAATGTTTGTCTGGATGTGCTGCTGTTACAAGCAGGATGGGATGATTGTAAATATAAACCAATATTATAACAACAAAAGTACTAGTGAAGACTTTAAAACACCTTGCTTTCAATGACACGATGGTCTTTAAAACCCTTTCAGTCCCGTCTGAGCCACTTTTTTGCAATTTTTGCATTTTTTAAAAATTTTGCAAAGCCATAACTTGCCAGGCGATTGAGCTAGAGAGCTGTTCAAACCCTCTACGGATTCAGCAAGTCTTGAACTGCTGATAAAAAATTTTTTTTCATTTTGGATTTGAGCTTTTCAGGGGGGAACGTCACAAATAGGGGTGTTTTTGTGTTATTTTGGCCATCTTTGCCTGGCCCTGGGCGCGGTCCCAATAGGCCATTTTTTGGACTCAAAGCTTAGTTGAAAACTAGGTCAAAATCCGCGTCTGTAGAGCCCTTGATTGACTTTCTAGCATATCGGGAGCGACAATTATGGCTCATAAACCAAAAATTTAACAAAATTTTGCTCCCCCAAAAGCCACTCTAGGGGGAATTTCACCCCAGGCAATAACTCGCCGTCAGATTGAGCTAGAGAGCTGTTCAAACCCTCTAAATACTCGTCAAGGTATGTAGTTTTCAATAAAAAAAACGTTTCAGTTTAGGATGTCTGTTTTTTTTTAATGCTTATATAATGATAGGATATTTATGTTATTTTTAGCTGACGTCAGCATTTTTGCTGCACTACCTTTAACCCCGCAGGAGCCATTTTTTTGACATTAAACTTTTTTTTGAGTCTAGCTGTTTTTGGTTACATTTCGGGACTTTGAAGGGTCCGAATGGGTTTTTAGCGTTCCTGGTTCCAAGATTAGGGCCAAAAAAGCTTAAAATTAATTAGGGAAATCCTCCAAAACTATTGAGAAAAACCCCTTACCAATTAGCTGTTTTTGGGCTAACGTTTGAACTAGACATGCCAGAAAGTCAATCCAGGGCTCTAAAGACTCGTATTTGAGTCAGGAATCCAACAAGACTTTGATATGCAATGTCCGCACGTTGGATCCGCGGATAACATCGTAAGAATAATCGCAAAACAGCCCCCAATCCAGGGGTCATGGGCCAACAAGGCCAAACAAAATTCTAAAAATATTTTTTAAAATTCTATTGTACAAGAGTTCACGAGTCTTCAGAAGGTTTGAATAGCTCTCTAGCTCAATCTTTCTGGTGATTGCGACTGGCCAAAGGTTGGCCAGAAGAGGCTAATGGCACTTTTTTAACTTTTGCCAAAAACTAGGTTTTTCAACCATGAGTTTGGCTCCAGACATGCTAGCAAGTCAATCAAGGGCTCTAAAGACTCGTATTCGAGTCAAGAATACAAAAAATATTTGGGACAAAAAGATGGCCCATTTGGCCGGAGCCCAGGGCCAGGAAACCTAGACTAAAACGCAAAAACACCCTTCCATTGTGACGTAGACAATGGAAAACCCCAGTCCCAACCCAAAAAATTTTTTTTCAATCTCAGATACAAGACTTGCTGAATCCATAGAGGGTTTGAACACCTCTCTAGCTCTAGCTGCTGGCAAAATATGGCTTTGCAAACTTTTCAAATATTTTCAGAAAAAATTGGGCCTACGGGACTGAATGGGTTAACGCCACAGAAGCTGGTGTTCCGATATCTATTCCAATTTAGATTAAACCTGTCCCATTTAGTAGTTTTTTTATGCTAAATGTGTCCGACGGCGCCCAACATGCATGCCAGTTTTTTTCCCCAAAAAACAGATTTCGAAACAAGGTGAAATCAGATTTTGAAACCAAAGCGAGACACTACCTAGTATGTATTAGATAAGAACGTAGAAGAGATTCATTCACGCTTCTGGTTTGGTCCCTGAGGTTTGTAGTTTGTTGAGCAAACGTGTTTTTTTACTTATACCATACCTTGAAGCAATTCTCTTTATAAAAAGTAAGGGG
>JGI24021J15306_10000048_pt1 | contig 47947 bp, 28 predicted proteins | sample Ectturendosymbi1_FD_15306 | JGI IMG/M metagenome (IMG submission 15306)
TATGGTTCTGTCTTCAATGCAGTTGCAAAAAGTGTCTGTAACCCTGTGATTTCGCCGGCTTCAATGTCTTGTACTCCGTTCTGTATTGTCTGTCTTATCAACCTGCGTTCTGCAGAGTGTGTGTGTTCATACTATGGACTTCGTGTCTGCTCATAAACAAATAAATTAAATTAAATTAAATATTACAACAGACACAACTCCTAGCGTTTCTTGTTTTTTTTATCCACCAACCTCACTGTCATGAACACCATACGAATCAACCGAATCGCACTGTTAAACGTGTCTGTGATGCTGACTGAAAGCGTATATTTTTGTGCAAATGCAAAATATTACAGGTCCACAAGTGCTTCTTTTTGTGATGGTGTTGTTGTTTTTCAGAAAAAGCGTATTTGTTGGTAAAACACACTTTTTGTGCAAATGCAAAGCACAAAAGTGATTCTTTTTGTAATAGTGTTGTTATTTTTAGAAAAAGCGAATTAGTTGATAAAACACACTGGTGAAATCACACACTTTCGTTTTATGTATTTATTAATCGCACATAAGTATCACAAGGGAGAAACGTTTTCCTGGTAGTGAGGCAAACTAAAACTCGGTAATTTGCGTTACCGAAGACACACTCAAACACAAGTACGAAATTAATTGAAGCAAGGTGCAATCGAAATCTGGTCACAAGCTCTTTTAAAAAATAAAAAATAATCCGTGTTTGGGACTTTTTACAGATCAGTATAATAGAAATGTGTTACCCGGGTGTTGGAAACATTGGTATTCTTCTCTTTTTTTGTATATGTGCGTTAACCAAGTCCACTGATTGTGTACTGCCGTTGCAATTTTTGTGAGGTATTGCTGCTATGTATTATTTATTTTCTTTTGTTGCGTTCACTACAAATCGTTCTCATTAGATTCTCGTATCATGTATTTGGGTGTCTTCGGTCTCCGGTCACATTGCAAACTTAGCAGATCGTGTATCTACCGAGCAGTCAAGTGTCTATAGCCTCCACAAAGATGACGAACAAGCAAATCTACCAAGAAAAATTTTAACAGGAAATTCGATTTCACGTAACGCTACGGATCCTCAGTCCCAAAATCTTATGGTTAGATTTGGTAGATTTAGCTTTGCGAACAGCTGCAGCCTGCAGGTTGTTCAATCACCCTTTGCAACTCTGGTTTCTTGCTGTGGTCAAACAAAGAACTCCAAAGGGTGGGCAGCAAAAAATGATCAAACTTTCGTTTTTCATGTTTTCACGTGCGAGTGAGCTGCATCACTTTTGAATTGCCGCACAAAGGTGGTTAAGTGACCAGAGTTTTTCAAACAAGTTTCGTTGTTCTACATTGTGACCATCGCGTTGAGCGTTTATTGTTTTATGGCAGGCCCTTTTCCATTTTCAAACCGTAGTACAAATCAACATCTAATCCCAAACGTTTTATTTTCTCTAAAAAGCACTCGAGAACAAACCAAAAGGTGTGGNACTTTCGTTTTTGAAGTTTATTGTAATAGGCCTGGCAAGTATGACTTTTTAAGAAGCTGCATGCAGTCTTGGAAGAAAAATTACACAATTTAAGGAATAAAGCAAGGAAAGTGGTTTCACACCAGAACAAGGTCGAATGGAGAACTCAAAAAAATTACAATTCGTTCATTTGTTTTTTTTGTGGAAATTGCTTTAAAAACTTTTCAATGTCACACTTCAAACGTGGGTGGACATATCAGCGGAAGGACGACATTCACAAGTTACCAGCCGTGAAGCACCGCGCGTGAAGCATTAATTGAAATATTGATATTTGAAATAACCAAGAGTTTCAAAGAAAAATAATCGAGTTTTTTACAATCATTTTTAGATCAAATCAGTTTTCTCTCACTTAATATATGTGTAAACAGTTCGGTGTAGATGTGTTACTTAAACTATATCTTTTAAACTCAGCAACAGTGTCAGCACAAATCAAACTTACAGCAGTTGACTCTGACCTTGTAAAAGAAACTTTGTTCCACGCTTTGTTAAAATGCCGCATTTTATTTAATTTTCGCTTTTTAGTAGCTTCTAACAACTAATTTTAGCCAAACTGTGATATTGTCAAGTAATAGGTTAAACGCTTGTCTGAACGTCAGTTTCCTGATCGTCTTTACCAAGAACTTCTTCATGAATAGCTTATAATGGACATGTGTTATCTCTATACGACATGTGCATAAGAATCAAATGGCTATAATAAGCTTATTTGAGCTGTAACAATGTTGATATGAGTTTCGCGGTAACTTCCATGGTAAATATTACTATTATTTCTTCCCCAAGAGATGAATGTGTGTAACTTGATCTTTGCGGGCCATGCGACCAGCATTCTACATTTTTCCCACTCCCAGTAGTGGTGTTAGCGAGTGTCCGGAGTGTGCAAAATAGGGTTACCCCCATTTCCCATTTACACGCTTTGAGGAGCCGCCATTTTTCGTTGAAGCGCTTTAAATTTTTTTTGAGTTTCTGTTTACGATTGTGTTTTTGCTATAATTGACTGCACTTAATTGAGTAGAAAATCAGTTTGGTGTACCATGTGATTTTATTTATTGAAATGTTTAAACAATTAGGCGCTTGGAGATTTCCAATCAAAAGTTAAGAAGTCACAAAAGAATAAAGCGTAAATAGGGTACAATTAATGGAAAAGGGGGCCCAGTCAACTACAAGGGCCCCGAACCAAGATGTAAAAATCCCCAAACAAAGTGTAAGGAAGCACTTGAGTTTTTAGTCAAAATTAAGGGGGGGCAATATTGTTCAATACAAATATATGGGGCCTATCCAAAACTTAAGAAGTTTCGATTTATGGATATTGAAACCTTAAAAAAGGTTAAGAACTATCTTGTTCGTAGCTGGAAGATTTAGCTTGCAGCTTATCGTTCCGGTTTGAGAATGTATTAGTGTTAGATGTCCAGTTTATTTAAGGAAAGTACCATGCAGAAGCCCTTTAGCCTGGTTTTGAGGTCAGACTGCTTGGCCAAAACGTTCAATTTAAGCAAAACATATATCCAGCCATTTAAATATTAATAGAATTTACTCTTCAGAGATCACACAACTGTATCACTGTTCAGTCACGTTACATTTACACAGGCAAAGTTGTGAAGATATTCTCTGTTCGTGGTGCTACTTTAAGGCACGGTGTGCTTTAGTGGGTTGTGTGACGTCACTTGTGACCGTCCCACTAGGAAACGTCTGTTCATTCAGCACATAGCCTTGCATACATTTGTATTTTTGTAAGATTAACTTGTTTATGTTGGATTACCGTAGCCTGTTAGAGTCAAACCAACATTAAAGTCTGATTGAAAAATGTGAGTCAATACTTAATATTTGGTTCATTCCAGTCTCATCATAAAACAATTTGTGCTAATTGGTCAAATCTTTCGCAGATGGTTTACTGTTGAGAAAACTAATGCTTATCTGCATTTTCAGTCAGTGAAAGTCCAAAAGAAAGTACGTTTTCACGAAATTTAACTTAGGACTACGGCGAATAGGACTATGCTGTGGCGAAATTTTCATAATTCATCTGTTAAAATCAATCTTTTCAGGCCTGTGTGGTGATGTTCAACTTTAGTAATTTGTCCGATAGTCGTGTATGGTGGCCCGTTTGTCTCATGTAAAAAACTTTGTAGTATGTAAAAAAAATTACTGGAAAAAAGTTTTCCCAAACCAATTTCCTATTTTTGAATAAATGTTCTAATTGACAAAATTTTTGAAACTAAAAACAATTTTTAAAAAATTATTTTGTGAAAATCTTTTTCCAAGAAAAACAATTTCATGACGAATTGTTTTTAGTTACTGCCCTCAACTCCACCAATGTAGTGTTCCAATTGAGTTTTGCGAATAAACCATGTTGTAAATCCATATGTTGCATGTTCGTTTTTTACGGTAGATTTTATGTTTATACCATTACCAACCCTGTTTTTTTCTGCGGTTTGGATCGCAGGGTGCATTTAATGTCTACACCAGTGGTTCTCAAAGTGGTCGATATCGACCCCCAGGGGTCAATCAGACCATCCAAGGGGGTCGATAAATAGTCAAGGGGTCGAATGGGGTCACTGAATGGCCAGGGGGTCAATGAATAACTGCTGCTTACATCTATAGTTCTAAGCATATTTTCAGATAGTGTATTATTTTACCATGCATTTCAAGTAAAAAGTACTCAAATTTATTTTGACACATACTTTTCTTGTTTTAGTAACTGTTGGGTTAGGCCACGGGGTCTACAGAAAACTGTATACTTTAATTGGGGGTCAACGTGCAGAAAAGCTTGAGAACCACTGGTCTACACCCTTCACAAATTGTTGCCTTTCACGACAGTGCTAGAAATCATATTTTGAGCAAATGGCACAGAGATGCGCACACCGATGCAAAGACGTTCATTAACATCAGAAGCAATGTACAGGGAAAAGCGTCGAATGTCAAATCGCTGCCGTTTTGAAACGGAAAGCGCAAGAAAACAGGAATAAATTACATAGTATAATTTCAACGATAGTGTTCTGTGCCACTCTCGATTTGGCTTTGCGAGAAAAATCAAGCATAACCGGAAACATGATAGACTTGGTTGTGTTTATCATCGAAGGAAGAAATTAAAACCCACGAAGTCATATTGCGGAGGTTCCAGCAAATGCCTGATGCACGTCTGTCCCAATAGAAAGCCAGTTAATCACTTTATGTGAAGATATTCTGAATGAAGATATTGTTATAGTAATTAACAATTCCTTTGGATTTTCAGTACCGGGAAAGGAGCAGCTATCACTGGGAGTGCGGTATGCAGACACAGCCTAATCAGATCATTTGGTTCGTGAGGAGTTTTGGGCTTTACAGCGCTGACTAAACAGAACGCTTTGTCTGTTGCAAACAATATACTCGGTCAAGTTGCAAACTTTGGTTTAAACTGAGATCGCAAGATCACGACTGCTATAATCAACAATGGCGGAAAGAAGTTAGTGCAAGCAAATATTTAAAAATGGCCCCCGAATGCAGCGTTTGCTCACTGCGCTGCAGGCAGACTAAATTTGGTACGACCTTGACCCGAAAGCAGACTAAATTAATGAACGACCTTGACTCAGTTCCAAAAATTGTAATTTCTATTGGTGTCGTAACACCTATTATTAAATATTTTGGGGATGGTTCCAAAAAGAAGATCACTTTTTTGAAATATGCCGCTGCTGCGCAACACGCGATGAACTGCAAAGTATAAAACCATACGAGGTTTTTCATACCAACGTCGAAGAAATGTTCCAACAGTTGTCCATACTGGCTACAACAACTTGGTTATCAGCTTAGTTATTGTTTCAAACTCATCTCCGCGCATAGAGCCAGTTGACATCTTAAAGGGGTACAATCATATCTAAAATCTGTTACTGGTGTTATATTGTCATCGATAGAACACGGAAAAGCGATTCAAGGAGCTCTGATTAAACTATGCAAAAGTGAGAATGGGAAATGGTCCCCTATCAGTAATAAGTACAAATCTGCTGCTTCTTGTGCGTGACTTCCAAGGTCGAACACTTTACGCAGAGGCACACAAACTTGGCTGAACGCAAGGTATTTTTATATGCATTTTTAATCAATTTCGTAGGTGGCTGTAGAAAATAACTCAATATAGCTTAATATTGGAACAAGCGCAGGATTTCAAGCAAAAAAGCAATAAGGAGGGAAACACATATACGGAGTGTTGAAGCTAAAAGGCCAAACTGCTACGGAGCTATGCCTATTGCCTATTTGCCACGCGCGCTGGTATGAGTGAAAACGTGGCTCNGCAACAGCATCAAATTGAGCAGCAACATGAAAGAAAATATCTTTCAGCTTTATGCAGCTCGTGTTTGATCTATTGCAGCTTTCGCACAAGCCATGTTGGTCATTTCGCAGTGCGCACACAGATGTTCGCGTTATATGTTGTTACAAAGGATTATCAAGCTGCACCAATTAGTTTACTGGCTCTTATCACAACCAATGCGAGCAACATTAGTGATGCCTTTGTTGTGACTGAACTCTCTCTTCTTGCATCAGCAATCAGGCTGAAGACCGACCTGCAGAAGACAACACAGAGTAATTTCATTTAAGTTTAATTAGATTAAGCGGAAATAGTCTCGTGTTTTTAGAAACACCGCTTTGTTTGATTTACAGACAGAGTGATCCCACCTGGAATACTTCATGGTGGCTGCTGTCTGTGCACANCCGGAACCGGCATTTCGGAAGCTGAGAAAACATTAAAAATTCATTTAGATTTCAGTTGGAATTATNATACAACAGTGTAAGCTCCTATCGATTTTACATGAAGCTGAAAAGTTGTCATAAATCNACACGTTTGGGTGCAAAACACACTCGCTACGTCTGTNGTGGCCGTTAACCTTGAAAATGGCTGCTTGAATATCAATAGTGTTACCGTAACACAGAAAACCACATTTCAAAATTATAAAACTGTGATGTTTTGACATTTTACAACTGTGGCGCTTCGAAATCTCAACCTTACGTACCGCTGAGCATGTAGTTGGAACATATCCCATTCCCACAGGGTAGGTTTCAGGTTAGTGCTTGCTTCATCTGTGTGGATGTCCATTTTAATATTTATTGTTGGGGGAATCGACGTTGCCACGTGGGCTGATCCCCAAACGTTCACGCCAAAACAAAGCACAACCTTGGTTTGAAATAATCTTCTTTATGTGTTGCTCGAGTTTAGACAGTTACCATTTAAATCCTACCGGATCGAAGTTTCTAAAACAAAAAATGCTATTAAATGTCAAGACAATAAGAATGAACTGACAAATCAATACGATAAATTGCTGCAAATCTTTAATCACAAAGCTGCAGTTAAGCGTGGTATTTTAAGGTGCTTACTGCTTACCAGGTCATTAGATCGGGTTCTAACGGAATTATGCGTCATTGCATTGATAGTATGATAAATTGCATCATTCAACAATTGAGGTGCCTGGTAGTGGGTGAGCGCGTAGCCGCCACAAATTTCAAACGTTGCGAAAATGCGAAGGAAAACAAGCGGTTTTGTCTCTACAGCTTCGCTGCATTTCCAACGTGTTTATGCAAGTAAAGATATTTTTCCGCTTGGTGGCGAGAGTACGACGGCACGTTCGTATACAGGCACTTGTTGCTTGCAGGCCGAACTTTCGCTAACGATCCATGCCCAGTACCAAGTTTGTTGTCGTTTTTAAATCGTGCCACTTAGTCACGACAGGATAATGACCCGAAATAAGACGGTATCGCTAGATAAAGATAGATGTCTTTCAGTCGCGATAAGCCATAAGAAATGAACGCAGACATGAACGGAATGCGCAACATAAACTGTCCCAAGTTTTATAGCGAAGGAACGCCAAGTACGAATAGTGATGTTTTACTGATAGATGTGATAAAAGCAGTGTTAAACAAGCTGCGAATGTCCACAGAAAACATAGAAAGAAAGCGACGGCGGCGACATACTGGAAAAATCGCCCCACCTCACCTACGTCGCGTTAATCTTGAGTNATCAGGTTTTTTTATCGATTCCCCACCAAACGAAATGATCCAACTATAAATGGAATATTCTTGAAGGGTCTGAGGAGTTTACTTTGCAACAAAAAGCGAATGTATTAATAGCAAGCTGAACAAAGTCCGGCCAAACGGTAAAAAGGCGAAGTTGCGGTCAAACTGGCAANATACTTCGCGCGCACAAAAGAAAAGCAGGGGATGATCCCGAAAGTCGAACGGCTACNAGCGACGAAAACGACTGATTTAGTCTTGAACTCAACCGCTTGTTTGCACTGGACCGCATTTGCTCGTCGTCCACGCGCGAAGCGAAACGAACGACGGTTTCCAATCCGAACGAAGAACCTCGCCTTTATCGTAACGCGACTTTTTCCGACAACTCTCAGCCTCTTAGCGCTGAACGGAAAACGCCGCGCGGCGCAAAACAAGAACGCAAGAAAACTACTTTCGCCTTTGCGCTCCGCGGCCATTTCGTCGTTTGGCGTCCTGCGATCATCGCATCGAACCACTTGAGGTCAATTTTCTCCCCTGTTTACTTTTTCTGTCCTGATTTTACGCGTGCTTGACATTCCCCTGCGCTTGCTTCTCTCCGTCAAGGTTGGCCTGCTGCTGCTTCACCTTGTCGGCAGATTTTTTTGTGCGCACGAACCAGGTCCGTTTCTCTTGTCGCCAGCCGTGCAGACGCGACGGCCGCGTCTCGAAATATTTTTTTTGTCACAATTTCTGTTCTTTCCTTCACTCGGCGCAGCACGACAGGTGCAACGGGAACAAGTGTATATTTCGACGCGCCGAAGAAGAAACACCTCAAACCACGACGGTGCAGTTCAACTGGAATTACGTTGATGTGGCAGTAAGCGAAATGTCAGAACCGAAAGCGTACGTCTTGACGAGCAGCCTCACAGTGGACGCGAACGCAAGTCGCGTCATTCGTATGAGGTTTGGTGAAAGGTTCAGCTTTGCGCAGACGCGACCAGATCTATGGGCGGACGTTGCCATTGACGTAAGAAGCGCTATTTAGCAATCGCCAAGCTTTAACGCGTATTTAAAGAAACGCTGCAACCCGAATGCAGGCGTTTTGAGGAGTAACTGAAACTGGTAAACCGCGTGCGCTTTAGTGTCAACTGAGCAATGAGAGATTTTCCTTGACTGATTAACTAGAATTTTGAAATTCGGAAACACGTGACCGAGCTTGAATTTTCACTTTGAGTAGAAAATATAGCAAAACAAGTTGCTTTCAGAACTGAGGTTATGCATGAGTTACACGGAGTTGCAAGCAATAAGTTTAATAGCCACTTTTTGCTGTTGTGTTCCATCACGGAGACTGGTTGAAAGGGATTGAGAAATCATACATCCGCGTGTCAGCAAAACTTACGAACAACTTTCACTGTCCAAACTGTTTTATTGTCTTCAACCTGTCTCGCGCTTTGGATAATAACAAATGAATTCATGGTCATGTTAGCGTCCATAAAATAATAGTAAAAAGGCAACTTCGTGCCAAAGCTAATTCACTGTGTAAAGTTAGTTAAATTCTTCGTAAAAATTCTCCTGAATAGCTAACTTTTTTTACTGGCTAACGTTGTTCATTGTACTTTTTTTATTCAAAGAACTGCAGGAAATATATAGCTTAGACTGCAGAGATAAATGACTGATAAAATACTCGTCAAGACTCCAAACTACACATTACAAAATGTTTAATCCACTTATGCTCAGCTGGCATTACTCCATACTGTGAGATTAAAAAATTAATTACCCTAATTTGTTGACATTTCATCCACCATAATTTTTGGCCAAGCCCCGCTACAGTTGTTTTGTAAAAACACACGCATCTTTGCAGTGATTGTGGTTTATCGTTGGCATTTTTTGACCCAGTACGAAATTTATTACTTGGCCCTCCTCTGCATTGTGCTTGCCTTAGGTGTATTCGTCATCGGTTCAGGCGCAAACTTGTGTTTCTTGTCGGTTTTCGTGCGAGACAGCAATTGGCAAAATCGATTCCATGCCAGTTGTCACCATTCAACTGTCACAACAGCACTTTTCACCTCAAACAGTTTGTCATCATGACATTTCTCTTACCAAAAATGCTTTGTCACCACGTCACCCNTCACCGCAACCAATTACTCCCAAAAACCAAGTTTTCGGCTTGACTACCTGTTTTTGTTGAAAGATGTCGTGGTGAAAAATGTCTTGTTGTTATCACTGTCGGTAGTGACAAAGTGTTTGTGGTGAGAAGTGCTTTGGGAAGGACTTTTATTTGAAGTGAGAAGTGCCGCACTGACAATTTGATGTTAAATAATGACTGACTACCGGCAAGAATGAAGTCCTGCTTGCAGTTTTGTTGTAGTACCACTTAGCATAAGAATTTGCTGAGAAAAACCACTATTTTCAGCAGAAGTCTCCCATCGCGTTCACTTAAACTCATGTCGCAAAAATTATTGCAGAAAACATTTTGCGGTTATTTGGCAGTTCACCACACATCTTACATCTCTTTGACAACCTGCACGACGAATCACAAGATGCATTATTTTAGTACAAGACACATGCTACCAGTACCAATCACACAAAACGTTGGTGCAAGGCGGCGTTCCAATGTCTTTCAAAAAAATTTGCTTCAAATCAACAGCTGATATTGACACTCACGAAAATTGGGAAATGGGCTTGTTTGTTTATGCATTTTTGTGATTCAAACCACGAAATAACAGAAATGCAAGAAAATGAAAAAAGAACAAGCTGCCAAAGAGCAGGAAAATTAGTTGCATGTTAACAAAAAATGAGACGAGAAAAACATACAAGAAGGAATTCTTTGATTGGTGTGACCTATATTTGAGACACAAAGGTTCCGAAAGCACGTCTGTGTCAACTAGGCAACCAGCCCTATATTGTAAGCACAAATCAGCATTAAATTGAAGAAGAAATCTGCGTGTGCAAGAAATTGGGAATTGTCAACCAATCGGTATTTTAAAGCATACAATACGATAGGATCGAACGTTATGGAAACCCTGGCCCTTTAGAATTGACATGAAAACACAAAATTTGCAGCTGTTGTCTGTGTAAATGTACACTGAAATGTTTATAAGTTCACAGTGAGGTGTNTATAAATTTACAATGAAGTGTTTGCAACCCAAAAAGCGGTTAGTTAACTACAATTTTTTTTATTGCAGCTGAGTAAAGCAGGCTGCTTTTGCAGGTTAACAGCCTCTGTTAAGAGATGAGGATTAATCACGTGAGTGTTAGTTTACTATCGGTCACAACGATTCTAGACTTTAAAGAGCAGTTACTGAGTCAGAAATAAGCATCGCAGAAACGCTTCATCATCCGGTTAGCTTGTTTGAACTTTTGCCCCTAAAATTTATTAAGTTATAATCTAGTCGTTGCAAACTTGCCATAAAATTCTTCGAAGTACCGTTGCTTTGATGTTACGATTATTTGCTGCCACAGGTTGAAACGAATGATCATGGCATTAAATGGCATTTACAGACAAGACAAAGGACTGAAGGATAAACTAGAGTCTGCGTTTCGGCGAAGTAGCCTATAAGGTAACCGCAAAATTAAACAAGATCGGGACAACGTGAATTTACGAAACTGCTCTGCCAATTCCCTTAACTACCTGTAAACACATAGTAAAGATGGAACCTGCGATAATCCCTACTAAATCTTTTTAAAAATAACTCTTGCCACTCTTTTCTAACCATTTACATAAGGTCTACTTCTCAAAAGCCATTTGAATCTTTATTTTTGCCAAATTCCTGCTGCGAATTCAGTCCAACAATGCAACTGCTAATCTTATTGCTCGTTTCTCGTGTTACACTGTGTTTGTCTGGATCAGATGTTGCTCCAAAGGAAAACTTGAAGGAACACACAGACGCTAGGCTAGAGAATGCTTTCAACATCACGCGACTTGGCTGTTGTGAAGCAGCTTTCTTTGCCAAAGATTGCGACAAACAATGAGTTTTGTAAGGTAAGTTGTCTAACAGTCAATCAAAGACAACAAATAATAATAATGAATTCCAGCGACACTTTAATTGTAATATTCTAAAGCATCTGACCGCAAATAAATTTACTTCTGAAAAAAATTCAACCTGTAGCTAAAACTTAACCTCAACTACGTCAAGATTTTACCAGAATTCTTTATTCCCAACATATTACATAGATGACCGCAATAGCATTTTAAACAGCTGGCGCACATTGAAAGCTATTGTGCATAACAGTGTTTGGTGTACAGAAAATGCTTTTTACTCTGCAAATATTGGTCTAACAACTTTTCGCACTCATTTTGTTCTTGCAACACCTATATGACTTAGTTCAATGAAAGCGAAAATCCTAAATATATCTCTGCATATTAGTTACAGTAGGACTCTCTATTTGTTCTGAGCAAGTGTTCGCTGTTAAATATCAGATCATAACTTTATGGAGTATCGTCTAGAATGGGAGAGTTAAGGTTTAGATTCGGAGGTTTTATTCCTCCTGGCGAGGGGCCTGTTGAGGCTGCTCGGTGGTAGTCATGATGACGAATAAATCGTATGAATGGCTTCAGCGCAACCTGTAATGCAAGTACGGCTTGAGCAAAAGTTGTGACCACAGAAAGACGAAACTTCTGTCAACGTAAGAACTGGGTTCGAACATTATCTTGAAAAGAAATAAGCTACAAACAACATGAAGCGGGTTCCAAAGTGAAACTGAAACTGAAAGAGACGGAAAACCCAAACGTTCTTTCACTGCATAGCGTTCTTTTGCAGGACTTGCTGTGCAGGGAAGTAATAGGCCTACAGCTGCCGAGCTATGCAGTACATCTTCAGTGACAAAAATCACAGAAAGCAAGCCTTGCCAGCAAACAAGTCTTTTGACACTCTGCTTTGTCACAAATATAATCGAAGTTCGCTTAGCACAGCTTTAAAATTTAACAAAGATTTTTGTGACCGAATTCAAGCTTCGACAATTTGAGCATTCGCACTGAGTTGGCTGTTCAGTACAAACAAGCATGGCGTCGCTTGTGCGTTGCCGTTTGTTGCGCTTTTTTCGTATAAAAAATCGAGTTTGCGTTTTCATTGAAGATATTAACATGAAGGACGTGAACAGTGATTCCCGTTGCTCGTAGGTTTGTTTGTTAGCGCTGTTTAGTATCCTTTTCGGGCGGTCTTGAGTAGTGGCCACAGTAATCTGCCAGTTCTGCCGCACACTTCAGTAATGAAACCAATTCAACATTGTCACACAGCATGTAACACTCTAAAAGCCCGGACAGCAATTATAAAGCACATGGACAAATCGTACCAAAATCCTTCCACGTTCATGACAAAGACATTTTGTTCGGTAATTCAATATCATTGGCGAATACTGACTGAATGACCGCAAGTACAACAGGACAACGTCGTCTTGAGATTAGTCTAAAACTGCGTTTTAAACATGTTTGCGCCATTGCCTTGTAGTAGTGCACCAGCAAACGTAGATATGGCTTCCGGATGCCGAAGACCAAGACCTGAAACGTTTAGGTTGTTCAAACAAATTGGCCAAGAGTAGGAAAATGAGCCGACAAAGTTGACTGTTCCAGTCGCCAAACGTTGGCCATTCAAACCGCCAAAAGGTTGTCCCGTTTTTTACCTGCATGTGTCGTTCGACCCATAGCTATGTACCGCACGCGGTGCATATCATAATAAATATTCGTCGTTTGGTGTCCTCGCCGGAATAGCATAAAAATTTACACACAAAATAAGTACCTATCATCAATATTTGCTGCCGAATTTTTTTGTCGTAAATCGAAACGAGACACGCAAATCGGTATCGATAGTTATGGAGGTTATTGAAACTGAAAGTCGGCACTCTTATCAGAAAAGTGCGTTAGTTGCACCATCGTCTGTAAAGAACTACTATCTGCTTTGTTGTAACTACGAAATCGTTGCAGAGGAAAAAATTAAATGACATGACGGTCTGTTTGGTTTTTACCAACCTAACCTTCCCACGTCCGCCATTCAAATCGCTCGTATTTTACGAGGTCGTTGTCGGCGCTTGGTCCACACGACGTGCTGGTCGTTAATGTGTCGATCCGTGAACGAGATCGCGACGCCAAGCACAAACACATTCAGCGTGACCAACGAAAGTGACCAAGGTTATTTTAGGGAGTTGCTACATTTCAGATAACAGTAACTACAGTGCTTCTTGCGTTTGACAGTCACGGCAGAACTCACAAAAGCCTTTGCTGGATGCTTACGTTATTAGTTTATTATCAAAAGTTAGAAAGTTTCTGCGAGACAGGGCCAACGTTTGCACATCTCCAGTATGCCCACGAGGTAAACCGCAAACAATCGTTTGCAACTTCTCAGCACAGTCCAACGAACTCTGCTCAGCGATGATGTCAGAATTAGATAGACGGGGCTTAAATCGAGCGGTTTGATGCGCGTGTCTTTTGCTGTAGAAACTGAACCTGAACTATAGAGGCGCAATCGACCCTGCGAGAGAATGGCGACCGCAAAAAAACGAAAACTAAGAAAATTTTTATCGCACGGGAAAGGGCGCTGCTGCACCTTTTGCAGATTTACAAAACACAGGGAAAGGCAAACCGCCTGCTGTCACAAGGTTAAGACCCAAATAGAGAACCAAACCTTCAGATACTAATGATAGCTGCCTGAAACGAATTAATTATTTGCTTGAGTGAAAATCTCTGGAAACGTACGTGAACGCTCAACAAAAATATGTCTGGTGTCGCGACAGGTCTGAGAGTGATTTAATGACGAATTGTGTTCACTGCATGTCGGTATAAGTACCCTGCATAGCAATGAACGCAGGCGTTTGCCTAAGCGGTGATTATCTAAACTTTGCGAAAGCGCCTTGGCAACTTACAGTAAGTTCGCAAACAGTGCTTGACGGATGTCCATGGTGACCCGTTTGCGCCATGTAAACATTTTGCTATATTTAAAAGAATCATTATAAAAATGTCTTTTTCTCAGGAAAATTTAGCTTTTACAATAAAATTATTTGTTGGACAAATTCTTTGAAACTGAAAATACATTTTTTCTAAAAAAATCATTTTGCGAAACTATTTTTCCAAGAAAAACTTCAAGATGGATTATTTTTGTTACTGCGCCCAATTCCGCCAACGAAGTGTTTCCCAGTTACGTTTGCGAATGAACTATGTTGTGAATTAATATGTTGCACGTTCGTTTTTACGGCAGGTTTTTGTCTAATAAGTGATCGCTAACCTTGTTTCTTCTACGGTATGTTGATTTGGATTCTCTCAACGAAGTCTAAGGTGTTTTATAATAATCTTTGTTGACGTCGGTTTTGATTTATACCTGTATTTACGGTAACAGTGGAAATTACAAAATGCATGTCAGCAATCGTAAGGTGGCTTTGTGTTTCCCACATTGCAGTTACATTGGTCTAAGTAGAGTGGGGATAGATGCCAAAGGTGGAACGTGAAATACTAGACCACAAGCGTTAAGAAAGACATTGCATATTTTTATAATGACGCTTGTAGCAAACCTTGTACAGTTCTGTAGGGACCTTAACTTGCATCAAAATGATGATTGTTAGTAGAATTAGATAAGTTGTATAAATATGTCAGTTGTAGCACTAGATAACTCTGACTTGAGAACCCTGATAAACGTTCGCAAACTTCAATCGTAAATGCTTCGTTGGCGGAGTTGGGCGCAATAACGAAAAAAATTCGTCGTTGAATTTTTATTGGAAAAAAGATTTTCGAATAATTTTTTTTGGAGACTACATTTTTGGTCAGTTTCAAAGCATTTTCTAAATGTAATAAAAATTGTCTAAACACTGATATTTTTGAATGTAACAAACATTTTATGTGGCGCAAACAGACCAATCTATAGACATCTCATTTGCACACAGAAAAATAGTGATACAGTGTTTCTTAAATGCGGAATCCCTGCAAAACTCGTACAGAAGGTTTTGGTCGAGTCAGCATTGTATGTCTACCGGTTTTGAGATTCAAGTTAAATCATGACGGTGCGATTGCAATGGCAACCATAAAGACAGTTGGACGTTTGATGAGCTTTCTCAGTTTATACACTCGCTAACATGTTTTAGCGTTGCATATACCGGCTGGTTTTATGTTTTTCCTTTACAAAGAAGTTTCAATTGACTTCAGAGTCGTTGCCCCTTTGAGAAGGCAAAGGCGGTTAGTGTGCCACGTTCCTAGTTTGTCACCTGTAGGAGTAGACCAAGGCTTTCGCTGTTTCACTAAAGCTCCCAACCCATGAATCATCAGCAGGGCTGGTCATGCAGACTCATCAGTCGGAACGTCTGTAAGAGAAGATGCTGGTAGTGTCTTTGGTCTCCCGGCAGTTTATCAACAAGTCGTTTCATTTTTGGCAGTGAGATGAGCAAGGCGAGCACACTTGCGCAAAACGACGCAATTGTGATTGCGAGTTCAGTGCAAATTCGTGATGACAGCATTAAGTGCCTTTGGAAGTGCGCGCGATCCTGAAGGAGAAAACCAGGCCAAAGGATCGAGTAGCTCAGTGATGCAGTGCCCGATTTTCAAACCGAAGGTTGTGTGTTCGATCCAGGGTTCGATGCTGAATGTTCTTGCCATAGCGTTCCACGGGCAGTAGCGTTGACCACAAGCGCCCCCGTGAGACGCGCAAACGAAGGACAAATCAGAGCTCGCCCTTTTGCTAACAGTCGTCACCAAAATATTAACAAACATAAGAAACCGTGTCACTGTCTGCTTGCTGCGTGTCACTGTCTGCTTGCTGCGTGGCTCTTGTAAAAATTTTGAGTTTTGGGATTTTGGTCATCGCTGAGTTTTTTTCTTCCGACGTCACTTTGCCACTTCAACCAATATTCTACTGGTTGGATTTAAGGTTCTTGGGAAGAACATGTTTGAAAGACAGGGACACATTCAGTAACACACTAAACAAAAAAGGTCGTCACTCGTCGCCCATTTTCAATTGGGCGAGGTGGGCAAGGCATGCAGAGGTCCTTAGCGACGAACCGCCCAGACAGCACAGTAAAATATGTCACGCAATTGAAACCGTCCTGGTCTTAAATCACAGAAACTCACTGTGAGGTGCGTAGCGTTGTGGATTCAACATAAATCCCAGAGGGAAAGGGTTTTCCAAGTGTGTTCTCATAAATATGTTAAGCATCAGCAGTATTATTTGCCTACATTGTATTTTTAAAACTATAGGCTATTAAAACGTTTAAAACTAAACGTGTTGATAAATGTTAACCATATGCTGTTAAACAAAGTAGTTAATACATTTTTTGAAGTAAACACATGGTTTGCATTGCATCTCATGAGAAAGGGCTGATCGAACTTTCAAATTTCCTGGAAATGTTCAAGGCTGATTGTTGTAGACCCAGTTACTTTCAAAGAGACGTCGGCTTGGCCAAGGCTTCCACAATATTTACAAACGTTTTACTTCTAAAGAACTTATAATAAAGATCTGTGAGAACTTGTCATGACGACACCCATATTTTTTCCACAGTGACTTTCCTTGTGTGTAAGTTTTACGCATTTTCAAAACCAACGCCACTCTTTGTGTAAAGAGCCGGAAAACAGAAAACTGCTCCAAATTTCATTTCGTTTCAGTTAACAATTACTGTCTATTAAAGACGGATGGATTTCGCCCACCATTTTTCCGATTTCGCGAAACGACAGATTGCTGTTGTTGTCTCGACTGTGACATGCTGACATCACACAATCGTGGTTTCCATCAGGTTTGCACCCAGTCATACGCCGCAGTCATTTTGTGACGTAACGCAAAACCAGCAGCAGCTGTTCCTCCTCCTCATTCCTCCTGTTGGTCGTCTCTGTGAACGATGACGAACATCATGTGTTGTAGAGTAACTGACGATGCTGCGAAACCCGGTCCGACCGGACAGCATCCTGCTAATACTGGGGGAGGATATTAGGGGAGGGAACGCGGCGGTCGTCTCGGGCCCCTCTTCGAGAGTTTCGCAATGAATTTTTGCATTGTTTTGTTAAAAAGCTTATGAACCATCACTTTAGAGCCACATTCAATAAGTTCTGAAACAAGTCATATGTTTTTCCAAATAAAGCAAAAATTATGTGCAAATTAGCCAAAGGGGGACCCTCAACAACTTGTTTTGAGGCCCGTTTCTGAGTGTTGCCTCGGGCTCTTAAATTCTAATATCCACCCCTTGGTTTGACGCCATGGAAGTTTTCATTAATTGGACTAAAAGCGTGGTTGTGGTTTGCATACCTTTGCTGGCTTTTCCTTTAGATACGCGGCAAGATCTTGAACAAAAACCCCAGCAACAATATTTCAACTTGCAGGGTTCGTATACTATACGTGTATCCGCAAAATCGCTTACGGGTATAGCAACTGGTGATAATTTACAATTTACAGTGGGTGTCTTGGATAAAGCGGCCAAAAGGCACACAAACGCTACAATAGAAACGACGCTTGAATTTATGGCCTTTGTGAATATTCTTTGATGAAGCAACCTTGTACCTGGCTTCTGGACATCGGGTTTCAGAAGGCTAGTGAAGCCATAATTACCTACACGGAGGCTTGTCAAAAATAAATATCTTCGCGCTACCTTTATGAGCTCAGCAGCCATACTAGCATGTGCTTTATTACGTCAGGATACTCCGAGAAAAAGATTGAAAACGCTCCACGGTTCTCATTCCGTGCTCAGCAAACATGGCGTTAAAATCGCTTTTGCCGCATACCACCGAAAGAAAAAAAGCTGACTGCCAATCGCGCTGTATATACTGAAAGTTGCGAACCAGGCGGCCATCAGACCTTGAGGCGCAAAAGAGGTCATCAAGTGAACGTTGAGCAGCGGGCGTCGCATGCTCTCGTCCGCTCGAAAAAAGAGCGTTGTTACTGGCGGACGACCTATATTTTTTTGAAGGCAAGGGCTTTTGTTCAGAATCTTGTGCTTAAATTAACCTTTCTGTAAAAATTATTTCTTTACTGCAGGTACGACGCCAGCTTTTCAACTGAATTAAGCGGTTTGTCAAAAACGTAAGGAACCAGGAACCTTTGAGTAATTTTCAGTTCGACTGCCCTGGCGCGTATCGTGCTTTTGTGAAGCGGCGTGTACCACTGCTGCCTGCCGCCGTGCACGTAATTTCTCCGGCCTCCAACTAAGGGACTGGGATATATACAAGGAAAACTCGGCGAACGGCGTGTCTATCTGCAAAAACACGGAAATTGCGTCTCCACTCTGAAAATCTGACGTGCTGAAGGATCTGCTTGTTCCACTATCCCGGGTTTAGCAAAGGGTGACAGCGATTGTTGGACGACAAACGTACTTCTTGTGACAAAACAAACAATGAAACTTGACTTATACAATCTTTACCGCTCAGCAGCGGCCTCGATTTTCGTTCTTTTTACCCTTTACGGTGGTTCTTTAGGTGACAATCTGCAAATGGGCATGTGAGTAGCTGTTTTTTTAATGAGTGTTTTCAATGGCGTAAAGCTGTCCGTATTGACGTATTTATGAATAAGGATGTGTTGGTTGGCCAGAAAAAATTACAATTCGTTTTTGAACTAGCATTGATTGTGTTCTCGTGAAAACCACCCCAGACTATCTTTTTTTAATGTGAACAGTGACGTAGGAGAGCGCCATCAGGTTCCCGAGACAAGCACTTGGGCCCCCCGGCCTAAAACACGTTTTTTGTCATTTGTCAAAAAGTTCTGCCACTTTTTTTGAAACTGTGGTAACCCTGAAGCTGGAAGAATTTCTCATTACTTCTCTTAACAGAATATCCATCGGAGAATGCTTTGCTAGGCCCGTGGACGCCACTTAATATTGTAAACGGCAAACACTGGAATTAGCTCGGGCCACTTTAGAATGTTTTCGGCTCTAAGACGATGGAACACTTTGACGGGGGCCACTTAAGAAATCGAGGACGTTTGCTGTTCTCCCTTTTGTCGCCGGGCGACCGCAAACTCAGGCCTGCGAGGAACAATATCAGGCGCTCCTGCCTGTGTGTCGTAGCTAATGTTCGATTCCATTGAATTATCCAGTAGCAACCGGACCGCGTGGAAAAATAAGCCCTGCCGCCCTTGACAAAGCAGGTCTTTTGATTCATCGCAAGGCATGTCGGCTGTTGCGGAAAATTTTCGTCTGCCAGCTCAGTGCCCGCGATTGTTCCATAACAATCGGGCGTAACACACGGTTTTCGTAGCAATGACGCTTGGTGCCCGTTCCGTTGATGACGCCGTGATTCACCCGCGGAAAAGGAGACCGCGCGGCGCTTGCGATAAGCACATTAACATCACTAATTCCATTGTCTGGGTGTTAGTCATGCTTGAAACAAATGGACTGCAGTCAACTGCTGTTAATTGCAAAGAAAGGTGGAAATTTCGGTTCAGTGAGGGGTGGCAGGAATTATTTATTGCGAACATTTCTCCGGCTCTTTACTGAAGACGCTGTTGTTTATTAAATGATAAGTGAAGCTGTAGTCTGATGAAAACACTGGCCGATAGATTTACACACTTCATACATCAATAAGTAGTGTGTCGTTTCAGTTTCGTGAACTCGATGATCCCACGAAGCAATTTTTTATTGTAAGCCCAATTGCACTTTGCTAAGAAAACTTTCAGAAAAAGTTTAAACGGCAAGAGAGAAAAAATGTAGCTTTACACCTCTTCTATTCCTTTTTTTCGAATGACTGATGGGCACAGGTTGCATGCTGGCTACTTAACGGTAGAAACAAATTTTGTGCTGTTTTTTTCCGTACGACAGTATCGGCCACGCCTGCTCTTGTATTTGAGATACACTAAAGCTGCTTTAAAAAAAATAGCGAATTATTACGCTTGGTTCAAAGGCGTGGACGGAAACAATACAAAATTCGAACTCCAGGCTTTAAAATCAAGCAGTGCATCTTTCACGAATTTAAAGAGTAAAATTGCTTAGTCTGGAAAAGTTCTCAGCCTGGTGCTGATATGATTAAGTAAGACTAATGTCACGGTCCGGAAAATTCGATGCAGGGAAAATACTGTCGGTGCCTTCTCCTTTACTAAAGGTCAGCGTGACCCGGGTTGATTTTCAGGCCTCACGTCTGCGAAGAAGAAGCAGTCAAAGTGGTGCGATCGGTTCAGCCATGCGTGAAAGCTTTCACACGCCTGGTGAAAGTTTGGAAGCAAAGCTGTGAGAATCGCCGATGGTGCGTCGGGTACGAACGGAGGTGAGTCGCCCCACCGCAATAGGTCAAAGGCGCGCAAAGATGTTGTTGTTAGAATGCTATTGGTCAGTTTTGATGTTCACGTTTCGCGACATCCATGCTTTCGTTTCGGAGCCGAAAATCTACTGTCTTGTCGGTCTTAGGAGGCTCAGCGCAATTTTCAACAGTAACCGCAGCTACCGCTGTTGGCGGTTGTGTGCGATTAGTGACAAATTGGCGTAAATATAGCCTACTCGATTTCATGTTTCTGAGAGTTTTTGAAATACGCACCAGGCTAGTGTTTAGAGCGGATGTTGAGTCGTCGCGAAAAATTTTGCGTCAGAGTTGGAGATCAAGCAGCTGAAATTGTTTGATTAGGAAGGTTCTCCAGAGCATGTGCTTTTCATGATCAATTCAAGCTGCTTTAGGACAAATTTGACCCTCTGTCGAGCATGAGAGGAAAACGGAATACGGGTGATGTGCCTCACGTCGCAAAAAGAAATTCACGTTGGTTTCTCTATGGAATATGAATCTTTGAAGTTTAATATGATTAGTTTAGCAAACATCGCGGGTGGTTATGCAATCGTACCATCCACAAAACTTGGCTTTGTACTCTGTGACGCATTCGAAAAGATGTACACATAAGTTTGCCATTGATGTGGATCAACCTTTGCAAAATAAATTATGCTGAAAAATGTAGGTCCGGCCAAAAAATATCGGCACTGCAGGCTTATTGCTTCTACAAGTAGCTGCGTTAAACAGGCGTTAAACACCTGCAATACACGTTTCTGGAGTATCGCTGTGCCCCTCGTACAAACCAAAGTGTAATTGTTACTCGTGCTTTCACTGACCGCGTAGGGCACCGGTACTTGAACTGTTTTAGCTGTTCTTGCTGGTCGAGTGATACAGGAAAACTTCAGGTCACATCGATTCAGAAATTCAGGGATCAATTGGCGTAAAGTTTCACTCCAGCTGAGAGGTGAAAGTGCAATCTACGCATTTATTTCTCTTAAATCTTTTTTGAAATTTGGCAAGATCACTGCGTATCAAGCCTTGCTTTATCATGGCCGAATGGCATTTGGATTCAGTTCAATCACCATGACGTATTTGTTCGATTGCATGTAGTATGTACAATCAAGTACAGCAATATTAATGTCACTGAATCGATTCAAGCGGTGCAGTTGATTATGTTTCAAATCGATAGTTCAGTTTGTGAAATTAATTATCAAAATTGAAACCATTAAAAAAATATTTTTTCTATTTTTACTTTTTTAAAGTTAATTTTTTTTCATTCGAACCAACGCGTTGTGATCGTCGACGTGAAACATACAAAAGTGGGAACTATAATGGTTTAGGAAATGCATGGTGAAATTATTGGGAAAAAATCATATCATCCATTCAGTCTTCGATAGGGAAGTGAGACATCTATTTATACATCCGGAACCAAAATCTGTTTTTTCAGCCTTTGAAACATACGACCTGCCAATAATAGGGTGCAAAACAAAAGCGCGAGTTTTTGCACAATTTTGCAGTACATTAAACTGCTGCTTATGCTCGCAGGACTGCATACTACACCACTTACCGCACTTCATACGACACAAAGCGCTCTGCGACACCGACGTGTTGTCCCGGCTGGACGCAACTGCACAACGAGGCTGGCTGCAACCATCGTAAGTCGAAACCGACTGTGTAAATTTCATTTGGAAATGTAGATATTTGGTGGTGGTCAATCGAAAGTTTTGCCAACGAGCACGTCGTGGACAGCTGTCGCTTCACGGCCTCAAAACTGGAGCAAGGCTTGTTTTGCAAGCAAGACACCCTTGCACCGCTGCTTGACAAGTTGCGATCGTAAAGCTTTGTCGTCAAACACTTGCTTCTATTTGAGCCAGATAGCAGACGCAACATGGAATTTACCCAGTCATCCTTAACAGCTTTTACTGTGCCAAGAATTAGGCTCCAGGATTTCTTATTTTTCAACCAGTAAGGAATAGTTTGAAAGCAGCTGCCTCTGGTGCGCTGTAAACTATCGCGTAATGGAGGAGCAGTAGAACAGATCTTGGCAACGATTTCAATCGGGCAACCTCGTGGGATTCAACCGAATGCTGCAGCTTTGCCGATGACGTGCTTGTTGGCCAGCTACGTGTTAATGATCAATCGAAACATGCGCTGGCGGAAGCTCCTCTTCCTAACGCTTACCTCACCTACTGGAGAAAGGGTATGCGAATTAGTCCTTGAACAAGGCCGCTGTTACTGACACCACCCATGGGATGCAGCCCCTTTTTTGTGTTTGTCTTGATTTAATTTACAAGCACTTTTCGTTTGATCTTTATCCCAGACCTTTGATTTGGAGTCACAGTGACGTAAGTCTGTGTGCTTGCCTGCATTTTAATTCAGCGCTAGACCAATATGTCGCTTTTTCGTTTTTTAATGTTAACTGTGGCCATTTGATCTTTCGCGACAGTGACTCTCAATCTAATAGTAATAAAAACTTGGCTCAACGGATTTCGGTTCTACGAAACCAAGTTGAGATTAATGCAAAAAAAAGGAAATGTCGCGGACTTAGAACACCGAAAAACAAAGACCAGATTTCCAAAAACTGGAGAAATACTGGTACTGCATCTCGTCAAATTGCATTTATCCCACTACACTACTATAAATAGCTGAGAGTCACTGAGTGGATTATAAACAATTTTTTTGTTTCCGTTTTTGTTTGAGGGAACGGACTAATTGCTGGAAAATCGGAAAAACCTTTTTCGATGAAATACGTAAATTACTTTGTGTATACCGAAACGTCTTGGATAACTGAAACGTTAATTTTTTCGAAAGTTTCAAAATTTCTGGCGTCGTGTCCGTTCCCAGATTTCACCTCCAGTGCCATTTGACTATGACGCTCACACATTCGCAACTACAAGGTTGCAACAGTTCAGAGAAGGCAGCCATAGCTGGATTGCCAAAATTGAAATTCTTTAGTTTTGCGAGGTGGGGTGACTTCATCAATTGTGTTCGCCGAGTACGACCACAGGATGTATTAAATAAGACTGGCGCCGGCCTGCTTAGTGCAGTTAAATTTCGACGTGAAAGTCAATCTGTTTCCCACCTGGCATTTTTCCGCTAGTTTCGGTCTTTTCACGCCGATTGTCAAATCCGACGCTTGACCGCGGCGCGACATTTCGCCACCAAGTCGCTGCTGTGCTCGAATCTGACTGTGCGTGCCGCACAGTGTCGACTGATGCCGACGGGCACGAAATCCGTAGCTCTGTCGCAAGGTTCCTGACGTCGTTTGCCATCGGGTCGAAGTTACTTTGCAGAAGCACCCTCAATGCCAGACTACCTCATCATGGCCTTGAAAACATCTTTTTTGCTTGTAGCCAGAGTTCAGCTTAGACGTAGCCGCAGTATTGCAGGGGCAGCATCTTCCAGGCGTTTCGTGACATGCTTTAAGTTTTCTTCTGCCTGCGCTTTTGGAACTGACGTGTTGCTAGGTTATGTTTTTTCACTGGGTACAAATTTCAGGATGACGCTTTATCGTTAGGCACTGGGGTCATTGCAACGCTGACATATTCAGTGTCGACCGTGTGGAAGAAAATATCTGCGTCGGGGAGAAGCTCTTTTTTGCCACACAGGTCAGTTCTCAGGTCCATCGTTCACGAACACGGTTTCCTTATGTGACCCTGACCCGACTATGTCGATCAGTTAACGGTCCACTGAAAAGCAAGGTCGCTGGAGACTGAAATGCGGTTTCCGGAGTCACCAGATCTTCGCACCCGGGCGTCGCAGATGAATCGGGGACTCGAGCGGGGGCATTAAACCGGAGGGTGGAAATGCGAAACTGCCCAGATTATCGGCAAAATCCCAGGTTATGGCAAAGGTATGATTTTGATCTGTCTCATATCAGGTTTGTTGGCTGGGGCCTCTGAAAACAGTCCTGTAGCGGTTAACCTGCAGGTGGTGCAATGCTTTGCAGATGAATCCAAGCATTGTTTTTTAAAGATATGTTAAGGGCTGAAAAAGTCTCTCAATTTTTTTCAACGATCTCTCAGAATACTGCAGAACCTCGCTTTGCGACCACTGCCAAAATACACTAAAAGCTCGCTTTATGACTTCCTCGGTATTAAGATAAAATAATTGCGGTCTCTCAAAATGTCTTAACGGTCGCCAAGGTCAAGCCTTAGAAAAACCATGAATCCAAGGGATGTTTTTTCTGTTCCATTCTTAGACCGGGACCGCGGTACAGCAGGGTTCCACGTGAGTTAACGATATAAACAAACGCAACATGACTATCAGCTGTGCCATAATGAAGTAATGTAATGCCGAACATTCTGGACCAGATTTTCTACAAAACGTTGTCAGTCACGCTGTCAAGTTCATCTGTACAATGCGTCACGCGCTAGAAATCGCGCAAAAATGCGTGTTTGGATTTCGTAAGCTCCAAAAACATGACGTTTGCCTTCTTGGTGAAGCAATAAAACCACGTATTTCCAACTTGATCCTGATCTTGTCTGTTGCACAGAACATTAATCAGCACTTCTCAAGCGTGTACCTGGCAGACAGACTCGAGCACTTTGGTTGCAGGATAGAGCATTGTCCAGACGAACAAGCTTTACTTGTTTTTTATGTTGTTCGTTGTTTTGCTGTCGTTCTGAGTCCGCACGTAAACTAGTTCCAACCAAATGAATGTCGCTCAATCATGAACTGTTCACGTCACAGCGGAACATCGTACATGAATCGCTGCCTTTGCGGGTTTGCATTGTTCTTGTTAATATGGTAGGCGCGTACGTCACGTGTACCGCAACGTCAAAGCCATTAGGGTCCAGTTTGCTCTTTTGACTTTTTGACACAAAAGCAGGTACAATCGGGGCTGTGATTCGCGCTCTGTGTGACGGACAAATTCACGTATTCACCGAGACATATACAGGTCACCACAAACAGTAGTCACATTAAAGATCTTTCTATATAATAATAATAAGGTAAACAAGTAGCAGTGGAGTGATATTGGCGAGTGATCTCTTTAACTACTTGAGACCGTGGGTGGCTACCGGCTGAACGTGTTGTCTGCTTCTTTTCAAAATCGTTGGCAGCACAGTCTGACTGCAACATGACCTCGACGACACTGTTGTTTCGAGGATGAGTGGTTGGCCTGTCTTGGAAGATTCAGTGGAAGATTTGGAAGATTCCTTTACCTCTTCACGACCCATTTTCAGTGGAAGGCTTCGACGATTTCTTTACCTCTTCATGTCTCATTTTTACCAAGCCTGTGGCTTTCCCGCGAATTTAAGCTTGTTTTTTAAACTTGCGGTTTTTCTTAAAAACTTTTTTCTTTCGGTCTAATCTTGCGGTCTCGTTTTTTTGGATTTGCTTGTATTTTGTTCAATTCTCCTATAAAACGCATTTGGGGCTTGTTTTCCGGTTATATTTCTTAATTTGGGCTTGTTTTTTACAGATTTACTTTATTGTTAGTGTAAAATCGCCTGACAGCATTGCCGTCAACCCGTTCTTGCTTGTTTAATCGCTGCAATCAGATTTCATCATGTCAGTTCGTGCCCAGAGCGTGCCGTCCTAGGCAAAACTCGGATATGCCAAAGCAATGCACTTTCTCAAAGCTCTTAAAGTAGAATCGTCGCCAGAAAGTCTTCAACAGAGGGGCTTCACGTTTGTGCAGGNGGCTTGACATTGAAAATTTGATAAGAAACTTCATAATTTATAGTGTTTCCTATTTCAATTTGGAGGGCTTGGTGCTTTGTTTGGTGGGTCTGAGCCCTTAAAAGCCCCTCGTGGCGATGGGACTGTCTTAAAGCAATGCGATGTTGTGATGTTCGCAGGTACGGAGCCGAACATGCGCTGAAACGTGTTAGCAGTAAGTCACGCATTGATTTTCGGGGCGTCGTTCAATGGCACTATGTTTCGGTAGTGTCGTTCAATCCCAAGTACGTTAGGACAACGCCTTGTTTTGCCGAAAAAACACGGCCTTGTTTTGCTAGCCTTGTCTTTTTAGCAAAACATTTATAGTTTGATTTTTAAGACGCTGTATTTTTTGCTGTTTTACAACTGGTTAGATTACTGAACCCTTGATTTGATAAAATCGTGATTAAGTAAGGAAAACAACAACATTATTTTATCGTTTATAACGTGCTAATGCATAAGGGTACAGACCCGTCGCCAGTCTAGGTAGTTTAGGGAGATTTCTTACTTTGCGAAAGTTCGAAATCGGAAAGGAGCCTGATGCGATTGTGCAATTATTTTAAGATCAGAGCTTGTTTCCCTGATAAGCTGGTTTATAAATGGAGTGACTTGTACTTCCATTTGAGGACCACCGCCAACCAAGCTCTCCTGACCATAGGCCTGTATGAACCAAGGGTTTTCAAGGCACGGGAAGCGGGGTAGTTTGTCTGGGAGCTGAGTGAATTGCATTGGTCTGCAGCTTACAATGCTGCAACAGCGTCAATGCCAAAATAGAAAACGAAGAAAAGACAAAAAGAGACCAAACAAGCAAGTAAATCGGACACTTGGGAGTCACATTACCTTCTCAATCAGCAGTATGACAAGTGAAACAAAATCTTCGTTAAGACATTGATGGGAGATGTTTTTCTTGTTTGGTAAATAAATGTATACGTTAAACCTGCTGATATGCCCTTATCCCGAGCCAACAAGTCCCTGATTTCCAGCAGCTTTCCGCTGCACATCGTCTTCATGCAAATCCCACAATCAGATTGATGCCACTTGGGCTGTCAGGCGGTCGCGCGCCATGCTTCACGCCACTCTGTTACGCGTTTTAACTTGTGCGATTGAAATCACAATCGCATCAATAGACGTCCGTAAAACTGCTTACAAAAAATTCGTACGAGTAAGGCCAGCGATTGAATAGAAGCGTGATTGACAGTTGTGCTTCACCTAGCGATGTCCACATGCCTGCAGTGCTAAGCAAACTCCGCATCCTCAGCAAGTCAAACAACGTACTTCTATGGCAGGGACTGAGAAGACGTAACCGTGATTGCGCTTCCACCCAAGATCTCTTCGGAGTAGCTTTCGTATTCGATCGTTTAATTCATTTTTCTCTACAGCCGAGCGTACTCTCCGTTTGGTAACACCAGACGTGTCGGCGATTTCTTGCCGTGAACTTTCCTTCCTTGCTTGTACAAACGTCAATGGCGCCGATCAAGCAAAGACTTTGTCAACGTTATTCGTTTACGGTGGTTTAAATCTCGACGAACGTGGCTGAAATCGGATGCAGACGCCATTTCGCTTAGCCACCGCCCTCGGGCTGTTCTTTGACAGAAACCCTGTCGTTTGTAAAGACCACTGCACTGCAGGGTGGCTGCTTTTCAGCAATAAATAAGGTCGCATGGCCTCATCTTTCCTGTGGCAGTGTGGCAGTGGAGGTGGCGCTAGCGGCGAAGTTGGATCATTGCTTGATTTTTTGCGGAAGGTGCTCTGGAACCTTGTTTAGCCAGGGCACGTTCAAATCCTTCCTCTGACCATCGTGCGATTTTCCTTGTGCCATTAACAATACAATAATCGCACTTGCGTAGAAATCTGTACAGAATTGCAAGTATAGAAGTCCCATTACAGCCAAACATGAGAATCTCGACCACATTTCTCTTCGCAACCGTGTAAAACGGCGTATTACATCCACTCAAACCGCTCTAGACCCCTTTTTACTGGAATTACAAAGGAGAGAGAGAGATAACACGGGGCAAGTAATTATCCAATCCTTGCCATGAACCCGTACCCTTGAAACGCAGACAGGTTTCGAACGGTTTCCTGTTACCGGTGGCGGCGTTGTGTACCCGGCCGCGCGACGAAGACGAGATATCAAAAAGTGAGAGTAGCTTTGGCCGGTTCGCTTCTTACATTTGGCTTTGCTTGTCAGCGCTCCTCTATTGTGGCGGATTTGAAAATGAGCTCGAAAAATTCCTCGTGTCACCCGCTTTTCTGCCGTTGAAATCGGTCGGCGTTCAAGAACCCGGCGTGCCTTGGCACGGCGCGATGTCGCATATGCCAAGTGCATTGTCCTAGATCCGAGCGGGATGGGCTCCTTTTGCAACTATTCCAAGGGCCGATTGTGGCATGCTGTGAGCTGCAGGGAGGCCGTCCAGAACCCCAAGTAGCCTTTACAGCAAACCTTTTTCGATTCGATGTTAACCAGGTTTTAAGAATAGCGGTTTGGCTCGCTCCCCCTCTTGACCTTTTAACTTCTCAGAAACTCCTGGATTTTGTTTTTGATGTCATTCTGACGTCACCGCCTGCCTGGGTTCGCCACTTGTGACGTGATAGAATACCGCAGCATGTTGTGCAGTTTTCTTCAATACGTCATACTGTGGAGAGAAATTTGGTATCGGACAGAGCACCTCCGATTGGCCAAAACACCTCGGTTGGTGCTTGCGATCACTTTGCAAACAAGAACGGGCGGCGCGATCAAACCATAAAATGCGACGTGTTCCCGTAAACCGCGTGTAATCAGAGACTGAAATGTTGCCCTCGTTGCTGGCGAAACGGCAGCAGCGATTGTTGCTTTCATCTGCCTGTTGTTATCACTGGTTTGCAGAGCAAACAGTTCATGATTTCCAATGTCTGCGCTTCGGAAACGGAGCACTTCTTAACTGAGCCTTCAAAATATTTGCTGTTGATTTGCTGTGCAAAACAAGCCATGTTTTCTTTCCAACCTTAGTCATTTTGCCCTGGTCCTTCCAACTTAGCTTTGCTGTTTGTTTTGTTACTAAGAAACTGACAAAGTTAAGGGTTGCGTTGATCAATTACTTTCATTATTTTTTTATTGAAAACCGCACGTGTTGCTGTTTTTTTTTTCCTGGGATGTTAGCCATTCAGTAAACGTCAACACTGAAACAGAGCGATAATGCTGACAAGATACAACGTCTGGGTCACGGCCAACTGTTCTGTGTCGGTCTCTGCCGACATAGCAAGCAGAATGTCACGAGATAGAGGAAGCTATTAATTCACACCAATGTCCGGCGGTTTGATTCCACGGCTGCCCATTGCCGAAATAGGCACGTGCCGACAGCCTACCGTTGCACCTCTGCTCTCAAGGGCATCCTCACTGTTTGTATCCACTTTGTCGAGGTGCCGCTCTAACAGGCAAACTTGGTTTCCCAGGCTGATTAGATCACGAGAGCACTGGGAGATATGTCTATTTGGCCCGTCGGGATTGGCCACCTCCCAGCATCGGCCGTCTGGAATAACGTATGTTATCTGCTATTGCCGTAACAAGTATGTTCCGCCAGTCATGTTGTTGCTGTTTGTAAGCGCGTGTTAAAGCAGCAGCGCTTACAAAACGATCGACCACGCAGCGGAGGCGAGCACTTGCGACTTGCAGCCGTTGCGAACGTTGCCGCTTACACGCTCAGGTCTTACTCGCTGGGGGCACGAGGCAAGCTGTGCGATTCTTGACAACAGTTTCAGTGGGGGGTTCGCTGAGCTTAACATGAGCGTTTTTGTGTGAAAGGGTCTATTGAACGCGGCCTGTGGTTCGCAAGTGTCGCGGTCATCATCTTCGTGATCCACCTGGCGGTGGTTTGTTTTGCTGTGGCCCGACTGTTGATCCTGTGTCTCGCTCGGTGGCCTCGTGTTGTTCCTGGCCCTTTATTAAGCTTGCCAGCTTTTGTGCTGAGTGGCGTGTTTGGTTTCAACTTTTTCGAATGCGGTTGATTTTCCACTTCGACATTCATTCTGACAGAAAGAGAAGTGCAACTTTTTTTAACCCTCTTTTTGCAGAGGGTATAGTTTGGAATCCTTTCATGATAGCAAAGTCAGTGATGGGTTAGGTTTTTCCTGGTTCGATGGTGAAAAACGAATCGTGGTGAAGTGTTTAAAGTCAGCAGAAGATAAGCAAGGGTTGCGATGATAGGTACCAGTGTCTTTTGGTAGGGCGCAGTGCAGGTTGGAATTGGTCATCTTTTCCTTAGTTTCAAACCCGGATATGCGCAAACTGCAGTTTAGGACATTATAAAACCTTAAGGCAGTTTTACTGGTACTAGAAGCGAACACAGGTTTCTCTTTATTTGGAACGTGTCAGCTGAAGCCTAAATGTTAGACCGTTTATTTTTGCGCAGGCATTTCAGGTGCCTTAGTCAAAGTCGCTGATTTTCTTTGTTTCTGCTGACCTGAAAGAAGCTTCAAAAATGCTGGGTTGGATCGCTAGAGCAATTCTTGCTTTTGCGCTGACGGTGCAAAGCATTGCAGCGCAGAACCGCCAGTTGCCCTCCTACGGGAACTTGCACCCTCTCAACTTCGGAGAAATGCACTGTGGGCCCGACTTGTCGCGCTACCACCACGAAATGGTCAAACCTGGGCAAGAAACACAACAGCCGCCGACTCGCAGGCTCTCTGTTGCTCACATTCTTTCACGGCACCGTCGTTGGGCTACAGGTTGGCACTGCGAGTTGAAATTCCGGCCAGAACGACTCGCAATCATAGTACGGTGTTTTGGACATCCGTCAGATTGCGAGCCGCTTCTGTTTCATTCCGTCTTTTCCTGTCCTTAGCCGTGACGCAACCGAAACCAACCAATCGCATTTTTTGAAATTGGCCTTGCTTGAATCAAGTGACCGTTCGCTCCTGGTTTCCTTCATTTTTTTGCTTCGGCTAAGAGAAAAACAAAACTGTCAAACGCCCAATTATAAATGGTCAGATTTCTGAATATCATAAGCGGCTTTCACGGCTTTGGATGGCGGTAGGCTGCAAACAGATCCTCAAAGATCTGTTTGACAGCTAGTGCCGACTTGTTATAGTTTACCTGCTTTCGTGTTCACTTGCGCTTCTTATTTGGTCGGCACATCGACCGGTTACAGCCAAATGCGCTTACGGCGTCTGTTTCAACGGCGGACGATGCCAGGACTCAGCGACACAGATGTGTCAGTGTGCCGGTGGATTTGCTGGTGCGCGGTGTGAAAGAGGTAAGTCGTAATACTAGTTGTAGTTCGAGTCTGAAGTACCTGCTCCATCATCCCGGCGGAATCGAAGCCAGCGATTGCAAATGCTTTAGGGGAGGCGTGTAAAAACTTATTTCATGGAAATTGCTGTACGATTTTGATTAGGATAACGCGTAAAAACTGCTTGATTACTTTGAAAAGAGATTATTTTTGATTCTGCACCGTCAAATTACTGAATGGGGGTGAATAGACACGGTTTCGCGAAAGAGTCATTTTGCGTTTGAGGTTTGTTCAGGCTCTTCATTATCTTCTCATGGCCTGCATTGAGGATCAAATACTTCATAGTTACGAAAAACACAAAAGCTGCAGGACATGCGTTTGTCACGTTTACGTCATCGGCTTGGCTCAAACATTTCCACAAAGCCGCCTTAGACGGATCTTTTACCCGTCCCTGACCGTGGTCTGATTTGTTTTGTGTTTGAAAGACATTCCTGTTTTAGGCAGTGACATCTAACGAACTGCATGCATTGAGTGTGTCCAAAACGTCGTAGCACAACTCCTGTGTTTCCGCATTTAAATCTGATTTTTCGCTCCTTGGCGTTTTGCCTGTTGGTAGTCACGGAAATGTTTTTTTCTAACAAGGTCGTCAGAAGCTGCGTAGCAACGGCGTAAGTTTTGGGGAAAACAACTGTGACGTAGCAGTCGTGGTGATGGCTTTAGGTTGAAGGTGAATGTTATTTTATGCGTAAGGCGGTCTAGGTTTACGTAACTGCTGTTCCAGTACACACCTTCAGAGCAAATATTACGTGCGCTTGCGTGCCATTCACACCGCTATCGCGCATTAGTATCAAAATAGCATGTGTCACTTACCCTTGTTTGAATAGGACTAAAGCACGCTTTGAATCTAGGCGGTGGCTCTGCTTTCGTCTTGCTCGCCCATCCGCCCACCCCTTGTCTTGAAAAGCAGGCAAGCTTCAGCGTAATGCTTGATGTTCATAGCCCTACGTCACGGTGAGAACGCACCGTTTGTCCCAGTCATTGTCTTTAGAGTGGTGGAGTCACCCAGAAGTTGCGATCCTTTATAGATCGCACTATTTTTACGTGCGAACAATGCGTTTACTCTGCAAACGTACGGCGCAGGATTATTTGTTAAAAATTGCCCGTTAATTGCGCGCACGTGGCGTTGGCCTGGAAGCTGTGAATGCCACGGGTGGAACTGTGTTTAATCTGAACATTCCGCATGTGTCAGGAGTTCTTGCCTGGTCATTCTCGCGGGCACTGCTATCCGTTTTGAACTACAAAATCTGTTAACTTATCGCTAACCGTGGGTGTGGGTGATGGGCTGTTTGACATACTTAGCAAGATCAGGTGCCGTCTCCACGACCGGTGTTCCAAATGCTGTTGAAAGGGGCATCGCGCCAGCGCTTAAGGCTCCTCCTGATCCGGGGCTCTCGCTGCCGAGTGGTTGCACCACCTGAATCATTTTCTAAACTTGATTACCTGTCGCGCTTGTGTTTGAAGGACCATTCCTTGAAACGATCAGTGAACAGAGATACTTTTTAACGTTAAAGCGACCAGGGTCGCGTATTTTCCAAAATCTTTGCTTGCACAGCCAGTGGTTAAGAAATGCCAAAAAAGGGAAGAAAACAACTGCTGATGAATTCGTAGAAATTTCGACCTTCCTCAGATGCGATGGAACGCAGATAACGTGGTATCAGGGTTGTATCTATTCCTCGTTTATCCCAGTGTGTAAACATTGTTTTTGCTCTCAGTCTGTCAACCGCAGTCACAATCTCCCAGTATAGACACGCACATGACGACAAGAATTTACTTACCTAACTTAGAGGTCAATGATTTTGATGTTTGTAGATTACTTTAATCCTGGTATTCTCACACGGTTTAAAACGTGCGTGACATCGTTCACAATTTGAAACGTTCACAATCCTGGTATCGTTCACGATTCCGGTATCGTTTATTGGTGTCGTTCACAATCTGAAACGTGCATGACATCATTCACAACCTGAAACGTTCATAATTCTGGCATTGTTTGTTGGTGGCCACAATAAAACGTGAGTGGCAGACGACCGGACTGCGGGCGCTTTTTCACAATGGCGACGGCCGTTCTGCGATGTCGACTGGATGAAGGCACATTCCTTGTCTATGTTTACGTGCTTGCAACGTGAAAATACTGTATAGCTAGCGATTGTTCGCCTTGAACAGATGTTTGTATGTTTTGATCGCCCGAAAATTCTTGGAAAATTAAGATAAAGATCTCTTATGCTATTAATACCGCTTTATCAGTGTTCACGACAAAACGGCCTGCTGTAAGAGTGTCCAACAGTCGATAAACAAAGACGTTTTATGCCCTTTCGCAGGCAAACTCGGAGCCTAGCGCACCACTCAATACCAAAGTCTACGAAACGGCCTGACATGAACCTTGCGCAGATTGCAGCCTTGGTTGCAGCGTGCTTGTGAGCCAGACACAGTTTAATTTAAAAGTTGGTGTACATTTCCAGGAACCGTTGGAATTGGAATACGTTTTATGATAAAAAATAAAGGTCCACAGATTAGTTCAACTCCCTGCGTTGAGAATGGTAAAGAAGTCGTGCGTAACCGATTCGTAGCGCATACAATTAAACGGGATCGCAGTGCTTCGGGCTGATATGTTTTTCTTCACGCAATCCCACGACGTTTTCCGGTTTTCACCCTGCGGCCTCATTATCGCGCGCTGCCAGCTTGTTTGCTGTCAGTTGTATGACTGCTGAAGCGGCCGTGCTCTGTGCGATAAATACATCGCGTGATTCAGGTTGAGATGAATATTCCAATAGTTATTTTAAAATGGCGAAGCAGCTGCCGAACACTTTTTTCGGCAATTAAGTAAGATTGATCGGACGTTTGTTGTCACAAAAAGGCTTCTAGGGAGGGGGACAGGCGGTGCCCTTTTAGTCGACTGCATTACTCCGCAACCACGTACTATAAATTGCCCTCTGTCCCATTTGTTGATAAGTCACAGAAATCTGCTAAACCTAATTTGAGCCCAAGTAGTTATTTTTGCTAGAAATCGGTTTGGACATCATTTGGCGTTACCAAAGTTATATGGTAGTGTCAGATAATGCTCGCAAGTGGCATTGTCGCCGTTGTGAAAAGTTAACGCTGTGCATAGTCGTGCCGAATGCATTGCTAAACACTGTGGGAAAATAGCCAACGTGACCGAGGAAGCTAAGGTTGGCGCGCCGCAGATCCTTCGTTAAAAGAATTCCTGCGTGTTTTCTATTCCTCACATTTTACAATTAGACTTGGTTTCCTGGCCCCTGCACGTCTTGAAAACTTTTTTGTACCATGCTTTGCCGGGATAGGGTGCAGTTTATCTGCTCGGGCATCTAGCTCTTAGAATAGATCAGCAGCGTAGATGTTTGATCGTCGTGAATATTAAGTATTTCGGCACCTGGTCCATTTTGCCGTTTCTCAGGGAGCAAAAGCTTATGCGGGAATGCAGTAATACATGACCGTAGAAAACTGATAAGGCGTTGTTTGCAACATGCAGTTCATTCGCAGTTACAGTGTTTGTATGATTATCGAGTAACTTTCAAGAAAAAAGCAATCATTTTAGCGACGCACTCGTTAAAGCATTCCCTCCTTCCTGCCGGACACTTCGCTGAACTAAATATATTAGTTAAATTGTCTCGCAAGGCTCACTTTTAATGCAACAGACTTGTTGCTACGATTTTACAATCACGCAACTTTACCTATGTCCGAGCAGGGGCGGATCCAGCCAATAAGTTTAGGGGGGCGATTTCAGTAAATTTTGGTAGCCAAGTTTCATTACGTGTTCACTACTGTGTAAGAGAGATGAAGTATACTACACAACACAACACTGCTGTGACAAAACAGTGAACGGCAAAATGGCCTTATATCGTGAATGATGTTTTCCGAATTGCACAAAATCATGGTGAATAAAGTTACTTTCGTAGGTTTTAGGGGGCCGATCGCCCCCTAAAACGCCCCTGTGTACGAGTTGGCAATTATTGGGGGAGAGTTGGGTCAGGCGACCACGGTGAGTCACTGCTCTTCTGAAAGTGCAAGGAATGGTTAGTTTTGCAGAAATAGTTAAAACGTTAGTCAACTTCGGGCAAAGCGTGCCATTTGCTTTAAACGAAGGACACTTAACGGCTGTGGTAGCAAGGTAGCAACCACTCAGCCAGAACAAATCTCTGCAAGGTTCATTAATCTTTCATCGTGTATGCTTAGATTTTTGATAAAACGCTGTTACCGGACAAGTGTTTACCCTATCATGCTAATTTAATTATATGACAGTTGATACGTTTCCTGCAAACAATCATAGGTAGCTCAAAGAGCAGCTGTCAAAGTTAAGACAGAAACTTCGCAATTGCAGTTTGCAAAAAACGTCGCGCACTCCGTTATATTTACCAACGCTTCTTTGCGGCCCGGAAAGGTAAACAACCAGTCGCATTTTTGCTGTTTCAAAGTCACTCGATTCCATTAATATCTTTCAAACCTCCATTGGTAAGAAAAACAGTGTTGAAGCGATCGTCGATTCCGCAGCTACCAACCTGTCTTCATCACAGTCAAAACGAAACGACAAGCAAATGACGTGTGTTGAGCTAAAAACAAAGCTATTGCAACCTGTCTTTTTGTTGAGAGCCTGATGAAGACAGATTCTTCGCTGTCAAAACTTTAGCCGTTTCAAACGCATTTCAGCGTCAGTTGAATTCATAAAAATATAACCAGTCCTCATCTTTCGTGGCATTGTTTTTGTTGTTTATCTCTCGTGACACAGCGAAGCGTGTGGTTTATGGGGACGAAATGCAGGTGAATGTCTGACGTCTTGAGCACTATCCAACAGGCTCGAGACAAGCCAACTCTAAGCACAAGCGCGCGAAAGAGATAAAAATCTGATGGATGTGCTTCTCTTATCTTCGATTTCCAGTGGGGCCTCGTTTAAATAGGCGTCGCAGTCGTTAATCAGTCGCACGCGCTCGTTGAGCGACACTGAGACCATTTAAAGCATTTCACTCAACATCAGCATCGTTCGAAGTCCGATCACTTGGCAACCATCGTTTTGACGAGCTGTCGCTTCGCTTTAGCTCTGCAGCATTTTCAGCAATTTCATTGCTTGCAGATTGTTCAGCTTTCTACATCCGACTAAAGACCAACATGCGCTTTCACACGCAATTATTAAAACAGGGCGTTGTTTAGAGAAAGATTGAAAACTCCGTTAACTCAAAACCAAACAGAATACATTCCCTTTTTGTAATGCCAAAACGCAATCGCACGAGTGATTCCCTTGCCTGGTAAACCACAGATGAACAGCGTAACGCCGCAGTGCTTTACGCTTGTTAATTGTCGCCGGTGTCTTAATCAGGTGGGACGGGACCAATCGAGAAATCTACCCTAACATTTCTTGAACACTTGAAGGTTAAGCGGTTTTTGAAACTTAGCAGGTTTTCATGGTTTACGGAGTATTACCGCTGCTCCGAAGTTGGGTCTTGTAGGCGACGTCTGTTCCAGCGCAGCATACAGAGGAGGAACTGCTTTTGTTTTTTTCTTACCAAGTTCATTTTTTTGTGAAGGAACAACCCATCTAGCAAACGTACTTCTAGGTCAAGTAAGTTATCTTCGACATTTTAAACCAATCGATTAGTGTAGCTGGCGCACAGCTTGTCCGGAGAGTTGGACGATGTGGTGTGCCGAGACGTCGGCAGACTACGGAACTAAAATTATGGCCTGCTTCATCAAACTAATTGAACTAACAACAAAAACTACGACTCGAATAATGCGTTTCGCATTTGCGGCACAACTGTTGGCAAACTGCAACGCTTGCATCGCGAAATTTGTTCGACGCTGTTTGACTTCAACACGGATAGCCCGCTGTCTTTCGGCCGAATTTGTTTCATTCGCGTTTAAAGCCAAAAGCAATCATTCAACTGCGGCAAATGCTTATCGGAATTCGCCGACACGTTGGTTAAAAGGTTTCAAGCTAGGCGGGTTCATAGCAAATCCAATGTTTCACCACCGCCATAGATGTTTTCGCCCACAAACCTACGACGAGTGGGCAGTTGCAATCTGCTTTGCAGAGCAACTTCTGGGTGCGCTGGTCTCGGGTTTGGTTGAACGGCGCTGTCGACTGATCGACTTTACCACTTAAACAGGGTTGGCAGCGTGGCTTGAAACACGAAGGCGGGGCCTTGCGCAGTCACTCATCAACGTCGGATCGAATGAAGTCATGGCTGCAACTGTTTGCTTTGCCTCGTTAACAGACACTTGCAGGAAAGATAAACAAGACCCTTGACTAACGCGGATAAAAAGCAATTCGCCTCCCGAGCCTGTTGTAAGAACGCTGAAAGAGCTTAACGCAACCCGCTTGCCGGTTTCAATCAAAACTATCATTAGCTGCACACTTCATCGCACACCGGTTAGGGCGCAACTTCTTATCCTTAATTGCTAAACAGTTGAGATGTTTTAGAATCAGGAGGTGAACTGTCTATCCTACCATGCTTGCCAGATGCAGAAATTAACTGGGCGGAACACGTGCGACAAAGCTACTACAATCACCCAAGTGGTGTTTTTTTCTAATGCTCTCTTATAAGGGCAACGGAGTTTTCAGTTTCGATAGGCGGTCTATTGCTTTCGATAGACAAGAAGACACATTTGTTATCTTAATGCGGAATGTGGTTTTCGAAAAACAAACGAAGTTCTAAGCTTTTAGGTGAAGTGGCATTGAACCAATGCCTATATAACAAAGTACGCTAGTGTGTATTGTTTGATTGATGCAAATACTGATGGTGTAATCGTTGTAACTAGCTGACCCAAGCAGCAAACCCAACTTGTCCTAAAAGTGTGTTACCTTTCTGACTAGCTCGAAAGAGAATTTATGTTTCAGTCTCCGTGCAAACTGAGGAAGGTTGTTAACGAGAGCTGCTTTATGTTTTGTAGTAGAGCCTTATGGTGGAAGCTGCACATTTATCAATTACAAGCAGGTTTTCCTTTCAAATGTTTCTTAATCGATGTGCTCCCTCATAAAATTTTCGTCGAACCCAAAAGTGCCAGTAAATTTACTATGATGTGTTGAGGATAATTCTTAGTTTCGGGTAATTATTAACCGTGCTCAAACATTAGTTCAAAAATTGTCGGTGTTCGTCTTGCTACAAATCATCAATTTCTCTGAAAGACAAACAGGAGGTAATTATAGTAGCTCTAGCATATGCAACCTTTTTTGATCCGGGAGTGAAAACTTCGGTCCTTGGTATCGATCATTGAAATAGCATGGATCAAAGTAATGACGTCAACCGACTTAACGAGAGACATGCCAGCTGACAAATGCATTTCTACGATTTGAAATCCCGAATTGGTTGGCAAAAATTTTCGGCCGCTGACCTAGCTCGTATATCTCGGCTGCACTCGGTCCCCGCTCGACGGCGCCTGCGCGGTATGGGCTTGGTTTAAGCTGGACTAGGTGCGGATTTCTCGCATTCGGTGGGAAGGTCGGAAAACACCGAGTTTTGATTCTACAAAACTGTCAACATCTATAGGAGACGGATAGGGTTGCTTCTTACGGCACACTTCATCAAATTATTATCGGAGCTATTTCTGACATGCAAATAGTCGAGCCACGGTAAGACTTGACCATTTTGTCGAAGTGTTTGTAAGAGCTGCAAATGCTGTCTTACACATGTAGGTAGTGGCCAAAGGCAAAAAATGTTGTTGCTTTTTGTGTGAGCAATGGATAGACGTTCTCAAAACTAACCGGGAAAGGCCTTGCGCAGTCGTCGCGGATCCCAAGTGATTCGGGCCCTAGTTTGGGAAGGCCTGGTTTATGGAATGTTTGATGTATTTAGGTGCTGTCGCTGGTGCGTAGCCACTCCCTATTTGACATGTAATGCACTTGGTGCCCATTGATCTCCTTCCCATCAGTATTTTGGGCATTTGTCATGACGTCACCACACATCACTCGCACTGCGTCACTTGGCTTTGTCTTGTAACACTTGGGGTGGAAACAACAGGAAGGACCAGCGACGTACTTACATAGCCATCATTGAAAGATATCCGTCTATTGAAAGAAATCCTTACTCAGCACAGAATCAGACACTAAGATCTTACAATGATAAAACGTTTAAGCCGTGCTCAAACGACAAGGTTCGGCGGGTGGCCTGCATGTCCTGACGCACATTCTGCGCCTTAGCAGCGGTTGCCACACCTTTTCAAAGGCAAATCCCATGTCTTTGCGCGAGGAACACCGAATTTTCAAATGCTTAAGCCCTTCTTGCTAGGATCAGACGGCTTGTATTAATTCAAAGCCTGTATGAAGCCTTCGACAGCAAGGAAACAAAAAGGGCAAGCTCCATGACAACGCATTTGCGCATATGACACGTGACTGCAAAATGTCGTGGCATTGGGCGCGTTGGGGAAAATTTATTTTTGTAGCTGCGTCACCGAAATCTGCGCAGCAATCGGTTATTACGTAGCATTGCAAAGATCACCAGGTCTATTGTTTGCTGAGTCTGTGCAGGCGCAACATCGTGTCGGCTGTCACAAACTGTTCCTGGCAAATTGGAATGCTTTCTGAGGAGACTACATGGAAAGAAATTAAGAAATTCGCCAGCTGGCAGAGACCGTTGAAACAAATTATCTATGTAAAGGACTGTTATCCGACAAAGCAAAATTATTTTGCTCGTCGCTACGTGCCAGCAATCTGACGTGACTTTTCGTCGTATAATGCTGCCACAGTGTAAACTACAGTTTGTAGATTTCGGCCGCTTTACTGATCTGTCTTTCATATTTCTTCCAGACCTGAACGAGTGCGCTACTAACAACGGCGGATGCAACCAGATCTGTTGCAACACGTTTGGAGGTTTTCTGTGCAAGTGCCGCAAGGGATTTCATTTGAGCAGCGATCAGCGTACTTGCGTTGGTAAGAACTGTCTGGAGCTGCCAATGGGTTAATCATTAATGTGTCCTTTCGTGACATTCTAAAATACCTTGGTTCTTCAACTGAATCACCTCGATATTAATTATGCCAAAGCTCAAGCTTTGCCACGCGTTTGTACCATGCGACACGATGTGCCCCGACGTTGTGTCGGTTGACCTTTGGATGATGTATACAACGTTGCTGTAACCAGTGAAACATCTGTCATTTCAAAAAAAAGATCATGACATCGTTTCGATCTATCTCAAACACAGCTGTCAATGTGTTGAGCAAACGCATATCTTCGGTTATGTAGCATGGTCGCAATGTGGCAAGTTAATTAACCTGTACTTTGCAGAATCTTTTTACGTCAAGAATGGCCAAAGTTTGCCAAGCGTTGTGTGTTTGGCATTTCTATTAAAGCATTATTAATATTTATTTTGTTTAAAATTCTCTCGAAACCTTCCGTTTTTAACCTCAAGTCTGTCATATTGTGTTAGCGAGTCAATATAAGAATACTAACTGTCGCCAGGACCGATATTCGGAAGATGGAACGTTCAGCTCACGAACAATGCATTCTTGCAACTAGTTAGGTGATCCAGTTGATGCGATCTAGGCTGCACGCTCCGTTGCATACTTCCATTTCATGGGTTTACGTGGTCAAACATCCGTTAGCGGTTGTTCGGCTTCGGTTAAGTGCAGCAGTCTGAATTTTTATACAGTGCGACAATTGGTTTCACCTATTTCAAGCCACTTGTAAAAACTCTCACTGATGAGGGTTTATTGCGGCAACGCCTGAAGGCTGAGTGGAAGCAGCACAAATGAGTCAAGTTTTCATTGTACAATATGTGAACGACGACACAGGACCAACAAAAACCTTCTAATATACCAAAAGTCGCGTAAGGAGCGACGACGCAAAAGCTTGTGATAAAACTTATGATTTCCTTTAAAGCATGGTCGTTTTGCTATTGTTCCTTATGCATGATTGGCACTGCGAAAGAAATTTTTCATGCAATGGAAACGATTGCGAGAAACAGCAAGATGGCTGTGAGTTGGGCAAAGCAATCGCTTCCAATTGAAGGCTACGTAGTGCGGAAGCGCATGATGCCTTGTTGTTCTTAGAAAGTGAAACTTGCAAAGTAGTCGGGCTGCCGACGTGTGTGGCCAGCATTTATCGTGTTTACGAAGCATTACGAAATTTATCTTGATTCAGCAGCGTTTTCATTGCTGAAAAAAGCACCTAAGCTAAAGCGTATCATGGAAAGCCTGCGCGTTTCCGACTAGACAAGCTTTTGTGGTCTTTTGCTATGCCTTGTTTGTTGAAGTTGACTCCCAATCATCGATCTCCGTAAATCGTTACAGCGGAAGCAGTGATTTCAAATTACCTGCTAATTCAGGCTACTGCCACCAACTGGCCACCCGATCGTGATCGCTCTTTCGCTTGTTAACAGGTACGAAAGCTTCCACAGCGCCACTCCATAGTGCTCTGTTTTAAAGCGTGATAAAGATACCTTGGCCTAAGTGAAATCAATCGTTCTCCAAATTACTCGGCATGCCAACGGAAACCAGTGCGAGACGATCGCGTGAGCCCGTCGTCTCTTTTCTATTCCCTGCAGAAATAGGGTTGCCCAGTTCTTACTTGTTCCAGCATGGAGCGATTAACAATTGCACATCACCGATCACCGCGGCCTAAACAGGCTAGACTACTTGGCCACCTTGAACACAGCGATTAGCCTAGTTGTGTAGACAAGAATTGCTTGATCGACGACGAGTCAGTTTTTAGTGCACTGCCCTTCTACATTAGCTGCCGCCAGCCATTCAAGTTTGATTGTTGCCTCGCATGATTAATAACGAAAGTCAAAAGAGAACCAGCCGGTGACCCGACCACGTGTTAAGCTACTGGAACGGCGCGATTATCGTCGCAAAGCAAGTCTTGTGCTGATGAACAAAGCGTCGAACGAAACGGTCATCTGCTGGTTTTAATACGATCCTCTCGATTGGTTCCAAGTTAAAATATCGCTGCGCACTTGCTGTCGGCTCATTTGAGCGAAAACATTGACGTTTTACGTGGTCGTGTAAGCAAGCGCTCCAACGAATGTTGTCTGCCGGGGTGCGGTTAATCCCAGTGTAGAAAAATATCACGTTGGTACTTCTAAGCGTGCCAATCGCTCCCTACCATCCACCTGCTGTGGGTACGCGCAATGTTCTGGCGAACCGTGAAAAGCGTCTATTTTGCAGCTGTATTGCAGTTGGTGTACTTCAGTCAGAAAATGCATTTTGGTGCTTACTGAATTCTGCATTAAAAATCTATGATCTTTTAAAAGACCGCCTAGCAAGCAACGGTTTTTGAATGTTTGGTGATGGGGAAAACAGATACACTTCATTTAGGCTTGTAGCATTTTTTGTGCAAATTTGTCGTAGGTTGTTGTCGCAGTTTGCAAAACCGTTTTCTTTTAAGTAACCAGACACTTTGAGCAGTTGGTCTTTGCTGGGTAAAACCCGCAGCTTCACTAAACAACCAAAATGGTTCGCCTTCAAAACAAGTTGCGTTCTCCGCCCGTTTAGGTTAATTCTTGTGCAACGAATCGTGAAGTCCGAACCACTCCCGCTCTTTGACACCCTCTAGTTCCCTTGTTGAGCATTCGCGTTCCACAAAATGTCTATCTTCGCTGCTCACCGACAAGGGTCCCATAACGAAAATGTCGCAAGTGCGCCGTTAAATTTGCGCAGGCCCCGGAAACCATCGCGCTTTGTGCGGTTGGTTATTAAAGAATTTTTCCCAAAATGTGCCGTTCGTGTTGGGCTTGACCTGATCAAAAACACACGGATGAGTGTTAGTGGAGGTGAATGTAAACGCAAAGAGAAGTGCGTTTGGCATAACTTATGTTTTTCCCTATGGTTCGAAAAGCAGGCCAAAAGTTAGCATTTGAAATTGCTCGGCTGTGCTGAAGAAAAAAAAGATTTAGAAGAGAAAAAAGATTAGCTCGCCAATATGTCGTAGCAAACACGGGTTTTATTGGTTATCATGGGCGCAAGGATTTTTTTCCGGGGGGAGGGCAATAGTAGATTTTCCAGGGCGTGGCCAAACTTTTTTTCCAGGGGGGGGCAACAGTGGTGAAATTCTAGTTTACCAACTCGAAACTAAGAGAAAACATTTTTCTGCCAAAAAGTTAATGGGGAAATACCAAATTTCAAAGTTTGGCCCCTTCTGCCCCCTTTCCGACGTCCGTGTTAGTTATCCTGTATAAGGACTACAGAAAGAATGCCTCCAATGTGATTTGTCTGTTCAGCCAGTCTGAGGTAAGAGCAAAAACCTTCAAAGAATGCAGCAGTGTCATGCTAAGTTTTGTGTCATTGCATAAATTGACACACACAAATTGCCAAGATCTGGACTAAAGTTAACATTGGGGACACTAATAAAAATGCAAAACTTGTCACACACACTATGGCAACGTCAGCCAACTAAAAGCAGTAGAAAAATAGGCGTTTGACGACTCTATCCACGTGCAAATTATTCTGCCGTAACATACCGACGTCTATAATTTGATTACACAGCACCGAAAAAATATTGTACGTTACAAAAGCCTCCCGCAATGTTTTGGCAATTTATGAAGAATGGAAAGAATGGTGTAGTTTCGGTAAAAATCATTGGTGCGACAGCGAACAGTTGTGGGGTCCGTCACGCGAGTGCACGACAATTGACCTGTTCAAAGTCAAGCTGGCCGCTGTCGTTGTTGTGCCCTTGCACCTCTGAATGTTTAAATCCCGCAACACACCTGGCGGACACCTTTTAAAAACGATTCGCAATGTCAATCGTCTTGCAGCGTGTCAACGCGCATTGTCTGGCCATTTCTGAAACTGCTACTTGTGTCATTTAAATCAGATTGGTCACCACTTCGCAACTGTTGCTACTTGCAGGCAGAAAAACAGTTTTTGTTTTCGAATCAGCGAATAGCGTTCATTGTCCCACGTATGAGGGAAACGCCGTGTAAGTTTTCGCATGTCCAGTTATTTGCTTCAAGCACTTATTCTTAGCAACTTTCAAAAACATCCAACGCAAGCGCGTAGTTCTTTTAACCAGCAAGGATGTTCGCCCCGCGCCCGGTTGTCATCCATGACAGTTGCTACTGGCTGGCATCTGATTCATCGAACCGATGGCGAAAAATAGTCTTCCCAGCGGACCGCAATTGTGATTTTTGGTGCTTCCACGATCGCATCAAGACGTTAACATTTGTGGCGTTCCATTCTAGCGCCAGTTAGTTCACGCTCATGCGATGATGGCGTAGGTTTTGGTCAGGAGTGATTCGAATAAGCGCCACATTTAGGCTCCCCCTGAAAAAGTTAACCTGTTGCGGATTTGTAGCGAAACAACGCGCTGTACTTTGGGGGGGAATTTATTGCTACCCAATCATCAGGCGACGCTCAGACAGGGGATTAGCGTAGAATCCAACGTAATAACAATTACTGTACGTTAAACGGACATTTCTTCGCTCAACTGACAAAGGCCTTTGTTCTTGTTCTTAGTCCCACCACCAATCACCACAGTACTTTTGGAAGCGTGTTAGGTTTTTATTCCAAACCGTTATGTTAATCAAGTTGCACTGTAGATTCTGCCCATAAACGTAAACTCTGTTGCAAAAGGTGTTTGCGACTGCTCAGGCTGCGCATGCAGAGCACTTGAACAAAGTCTCGGAAATAGTTTTCAGTGCTTGCACTTTGCAACCAGGACCGCTGAACAAAGTCGCGTAAGCGCATCGTTGCAGAATAATGCTCGTTCGCATGATGCGCTTTCCACAGCTCTGGCTTGGTAAGGGTTTTTACTGTAGTAACACGCAACTGCCAGCATCGCATGTTAACTCGGATACAGATCAAGAATTGCGGGCCGGAAACCTTGGCTGTCTGCTGCGTGAGGCTATTTCAAATAGTCGCCAGCCCGATTTGTTGTCGTTTGCAGATCGGACGATACACAGTGTCAATCTGTGCAAGTTCAGTACAACAACAGTACAAATGAACGCCGGTCTATAAATCAGCGGACACGTAATTCACGTTTGAAAGTCATGACTTTCAGCGACGTCTTTTTATAAATTACCTTCATTAAACTCCAGTACTTCATCAAACTCGAGACTATAGCTTGCAGGTGATCAACACCTGTGTAAATTCCGCGTTTCGAGAACATTCTTGTGCAGCACTTTTCTGCTAAAATCGCATTGATCTCAGATGCAGACCCGCTCTTCTACAAACGTTAGTTCTAAGGTCGCCTCCTGCTGAACCGGCGTCATGTGTCGCGAAAGATATCGTTCTAAGCTCGTAGCACGCTTATGAAATGGTCTACATCACATGTTCTCAACCCTTGAAGCCAGAAGAGACCCGTGAAGGATGAATAATAGTTCGCGGACCGTTAAACGCGCGATAAGGGTTAGGATTTAAGCCGTCGCTAACATCTTGCCATGAGCTAAAAACAGGTTTGCTTTGAAGGAGAAACTTTGAGCAACTGCGCGAAAGTGCGATACGGTATTGCGTTGACGCGTGTTTTGTTGATTGTACTGATAAATGCACCACAAGTGCGTGGCGTCCCTTCATTTTGCGGCAAACGAGGGGCAAGTCGTAACCGAAGCTGGGTTTGGCAAATTCTTTTGAAAAGCCATTGTGACAATGCTTATTTTTTGTTTTTATTGCGTGCTTATTCGTTCCTTGCTTTTTTATTTGTCGTGAGCACAAGGTACGTTGTGAAAATAGCATTTTGATAAACAGGTTAACCTTTTCAATAAAACCGAAGAAGTTTTTTTGGTTTAAGTTTGTGAATGGGAAGAAATAAACTTTCATATATAAAATCTGCGTGACAACCTCTGTTTCAAATGCTAACCTCACCAAACTTAAGATTTCGCCGTTTTTGTTAATTGCCAACCTCGCCAACTTCAAGATTCTGCCATTCTGATGTTGCGAAAATTGGCGAAATCTATTGAGCGCTTCCAGCCGATTGCCAAAGAAATGGCCTGGTGTTGCTTTCCTTCCGTGGCGCACATCATGTACAGCCAAACTTCATATCACTATTTGTTTTATGAAAGGCTTTGATGAAGTTGAAAACGTATCTCGCTTTCCGTCCCATGGAAGGCTTTACCGATCAGTGATTTATTTTTGTCTGTTCAGATGACAACGAGTGTGCAAACCATAACGGTGGTTGCGCCCACGAATGTGTCAACATCGAAGGTGGTCATTTCTGTCGCTGCAACGAGGGTTACCGGCTGCATGTTGACGAAAAAACCTGCATTCGTAAGTTAGATGACTTGTGCTGATGTGTCCAGCGCTCTTGCTTTAGGATCAGCGAAATTTTTTGGACTGCACGCATTCACTACATCTTGACGTAACTTTCTTCGCAAAAAACTGCTTTTGCCAAATGTTTTGCTTTGTTTCGTTTTATACTAAATCCAAGAATCATTCATTATTGTGTATTAGTGCTGTGACGAAGTATTAAAAGCATTACGTAAGTCTTTCTTTGAAAGAGCCTACCCTGCTTTTTGCGCAAATTGCTGGACTTCCGTCGATGTCGTAACTACTGTCGCCGCAGCAGCGTTTGTCAGCTTCGAAGTCTGGCGCACGAACACAGAGATCCAATTGGATTGCTTTGTCTGAGACGATCAACAAACTGTCGTATAGATGCCTCACAGCGTGTTGTTAAGAAAAAACGAAGCGTATTTTTGGTCTGAAATATTTCGCTGTGGTTCGTTTTCACTCGCTTGAACTTGAGTGCACTTTCTTTACATTCCAGCGACCAACATGTGCGAAATACGAAACGGCGGCTGCGAGCAAATATGCGAACCGCAAGGCACCAGTGGGCGCTATTCCTGCCGCTGCGAGACAGGATATGTACTGAACGCGAATGGCCGCACTTGCGACAGTGAGTAGCTCGGGCGAAGCTCCTCGGAAAAATTTTGCAAGTCTAAGGTCGTTTCTAGTCGAAGATACGTTTATGGCTTCACTTTGAACCGAGGGTTTGACACGACTCAAACGGTCCGCTCAATTCTGCCAATGCAGTTCTGCTGCGTGGAGTCGCTTGACTAGTTGGTAGAAGCGGTAGATTCAGATTTACGTTTGCGTGTCGAAGTTGGTTGAAATCGCGGTCCTATTCGTGAATTAACTGTTGCCCAAAGGCGGATAATTGGTGCATGTTACCTTACCTTTTGCATTGCCAGAGAGTGAGGTACGAAGCGCAGGCAATTTTTCCTGTCTTCTCTCAGCACCAACCCGTTTATACTCGCGACGCTTGAAATTAACTTCAGAGTTAAAATCAACCTTTGCAAAACATTCAATTTATTTTCCGACCAGTCGCTGACCCGTGCGAGACCAACAACGGCGGATGCACGCACAACTGCTTGGCTATTGGCTTCGAGGCCCAGTGTTCTTGTTTTGACGGCTACGAACTCGGAGCGGACAACCGCACCTGTACAGGTGAGCGTCAATTGCGCGCAGTTGTAGAACAATGGTTTCAGTTCTTGTTTGTCGAATCGTTCCGCGCGCGGAACGTGAGGAAAAAGGCGATTTCGGGCACGGAACATCTTCAAGGGGGGGG
>JGI24021J15306_10000049_pt1 | contig 47841 bp, 27 predicted proteins | sample Ectturendosymbi1_FD_15306 | JGI IMG/M metagenome (IMG submission 15306)
CAAACGGATCGGCCAGTCTAGTAGATTGCACTCGAAAAAAATTTTTTGCTTGGGGGGTGCGTTTTTTTTGTGAGTGACGTCATAAGTGGAGGACTTTTTGGCCACTTTGGCCCACTTTGCCTGGCCCTGGGCGCCAACCTTTAGGTGGTAGTATTTCGCTGAAGTTTTTACTGGAAACTAGGTTACAATCCGCGTCTTTTGATACTTTGGATGACCTGCTGGGGTTTCGGGTTCAAAAGTTGTGTTGTAAGTTAGTAAAAATATTTGAGTAATTAGCTAATTAGTTAATTAATTAATTTGTTTATTTTAGATGATAACTTTGGAACCAGAAACGCTAGAAAGTCGATCAGAGGCTCAAAAGACTCTTGGACTCGAGTTTAGTTTCCAATGAAAAAACTTCAACAAAACACTTTGGCCTAGCGGTTGGGCCCTAGGCCAGGCAACATGAGCCAAAATGACCCTAAAACTAGTTCACTTGTGACGTCAGTCACAAACAATCCACACCCCCCAACAAAAAATGTTTCTTTTCGAGTGCAATCTACTAGACTGGCTGATCCGTTTGAGCCGTTGAACAGCTCTCTAGCGCAATCGGTGGAGGAGCTAGGGTGTTGGTAAGGCAACCGAAAACTGCTGTTTTTTAGGCCGAAATTGAAGTACGAATATATCGTAGGCCGACTCTCGAAGTGTTAAGAAACACTTCTCACATGAAAAAGATAAGTTTATATGATAAAAGTATGTTAGCCAAGGTTCCTACAGAGTCTTGAAAAATCTGGAAAAAATTTGGTTATTTTCCAGCCTGGAACAGTCTGGAAAGCACTTTTCTTTGGTCTGTTAGTATGGAAAAAGGAAAAAAATTTCTAGACTTGATCTTTTGACATGCATTGTGATATATTTGACAAGATGATAAATTAAGCTTTCATCATGTTAACTATTATAGTGCCTGAATTCTACCTGGGTATGTCATTTGGAAAAGTTAAGTCTGGAAAAGGTCTTGAAAGTTCTATATTCAAAATTGCTGTAGGAACCATGGTTAGCATAGAGCAATTTATTTGTCTCTGGATGTCTTCGATATTTGTTTCAAGTTGAACTGAAATGGCATTTGCTGATTCTCATTTACATAAGTTACAGTTGATGTTGCTATTAACTATTTTTCTACTGTTTGTCTTTACTTACAAAGTTCTAGTCTGACAAACACAAACAAATGCTTTTCTTGATTTACCACCTTTACTAATGAGTGTGGTCATCTCTCAAGTGCCGAAAATATGAAGAATTTTTTCAGTTAAAGAAAAAAATTGTCTTAGGCACACTACTTATGATTTAGGAATAACTGATTTGTGATACTACATCATAAAATCTGTTTGCGCATTTATTAGATTGATCAAAACCATCAAGTTCTTCTTCTACACTGCATTAGCAACATAGCCAGGGAACAGTGCAGTGTGATTCCAACTGAAACTGCAAAAAATCTTATAACCATTGTTTCAGAAAACCTTACCAAATCTAAGGTGAGTTGTGCATTGTTAGCTTTTATGCTGAAGTTAGGATCATTTTTTTTTCCAGGTAAGCATAACAGTAAAGTGAAGCAGGTGAAGAGTTATTTTGTGATGTGCATTTTGCATGTAGGGAAATATTGAATTTAATTTAAATTGTTGTCAAACCTTGCGTACTTAGTATTTTCGTGGTCATATTTGATCATTTATGAGAGTATTGTTAATGAACAAAACTATGAATGAACGAAAAACCACAGTCGTCTGAAAACATTAAAAAAAAATTCATTAAGTTTTTCCTCAGTTTAACCACTCAGGAAAAGTGTAGAATATTGATGAAACCTTCATGAAGTGCCTTGTACAATCCGTGAATGATTTCCAAGCCAAATTTGTGAGAGAATCTGTCTGATGTAGGGGTCCAGGAAAATGAAGTGTGAAGCCAGACTCTTTAACTTATAAAATTGAAGACTAAGTGCACTTTATAAGAGTCATTATATGTAGTTGGAACATCCTGTTGTTTCAATTTCACTGTTGTTATGCAGAAAATGCTGGTGGAGTTGCAAACAGTTTGCAGTAATATTTTAGTATCACTTGGGATGTGCTTTCTTGCTGATGTTATGGATGAGCTATTGAAAAAGTTTGTACCAGCTTTTCTTCCTCATCCGTACGTTGTAAACACTCTTGGAAAGCTGGCAGTAGCGAATGGTGAGTGTTCTGTCCCAGTGTAGCTTTTCAGCTAATTATTGTGTTCATTTCAGCTGTTATGATTAATTTAAGTTTTTTATATGCCCTCAAAGAAACGTCTTTCATCTAGTGCAGGGGTTCCGGGGTTCCCAAACTTTACCCGTCCATGTACCTCTTCAGCATTTCGATAGATGAGCGTGTACCCCTGAACATGGGCGCTGGAGGGATTTTTTCCAGGGAGGGGCCAAAAATATTTTTGCAGGGGCTGCCAAAAGTAGAAAAATTACATTTTCACCACTCGAAACTAAGAAAACAACCTTTTTTTGCAAAAATTGATGGGAAAATGTCAAATTTCAAAATCCTGGTGCGGCCGTGGCCTCCACTTCCAAAGCCCATGCCCCTGAAACGTCTTATCATAAAAAAGCTGATGAAGATAACAAAAATATATTCACCAATAAGCATGCAATGATTTGTGAAAATAATATTCAATTATATTTATTTTAATATTTTACTCTTTGAACCAGACATGAGGTCCATAGAGCACAAGCACGCACTATCTGCACAACACAGATTGATAATAACAGACACAGAACATTTTGCATTGGCATTGGTGGTAGGATCACAGGAATACAGATACTTGTTCACTAACTTGTAACACATCGTACAGCACTACATTACAGACACTTCCTCAACATAGTTGTTGGCAAAGTCGTAACACTTCAACACTACATCCAGAGTTGGACACGAAAATCACATGTTATGAAATAGAGTCCAACCCTGACTAAGGCCTGGTGAAGTGCGAATGGTTTGTGGCCTGCACACATTCTCAAACTAACACTGTGACGTCCAGACACTCAGTCACAAAGTAAAATACGGTTGTAGTGTTCAAAGAATAAGGACTAATACTGGCATAAACAATCTGACTCCATCAAAGCGCGAAACCATACATTGTTGGACTTTCGGCATTGTTCAAGAAACAGGTACACATTTAAAAAAATAAGGCCTCACAGGTAGGAAGGTTACATTGAACTTGATAACTACCAACACCTGCTCGCCACGGCAGGTTGTACAGAACCCTGCAACCAAAGTTATAGGCCGCACGCAATCAGGGGATGTATACCTTCCTGAAATCACACCAATAATTATGATGTGTACATGGACCTACAGAAGGATCGAATGAGTAGCCTACATTTTTCACTGCGTTCCAAAATTGGGAAAAGAAGCTCGCAGCGTGTTTACTGCTTCATATTGACATCGGATTTGTCTCTGAATGTCTCTGTCATCTGAGAGCTCAATATCTAATACAATCCCCAAATATTTGTAGTGGGAAACAGATTTTACTTTTAGTATGTACACTCAGTGTCAGCAACGGGATGGCCCTGCTCTTTGCACTTTTAGCCATCATACAAACAGTTTTGCTGCAGCTGAAAATAATTTCATGCAATCCTGCATCAGCCTGACACACTTCTAGTATACTTTGCAACCAACGTACACTTGAACAAAACACACAAATGTCATCAACGAACGTCAAGCAGTTCGATAAGATTTCACCAATACAACACCCAGCTTGAATGTTGCTTGGTTCAAAGATAAATCATCTGAATATATAGCAAAAGAGTATGTATGCAATACTCCTCCTGGTCTAACCCCATTAGTAACATGAAATGGTTCGGACAAATTCATCTATATAAATAATTCGAAATAAATAATGTATAAACATATTTTTTTCCTTCTATTGCTAACCTTAAATGTACCCCTTCAGATGGGCAAATGTACCACTAGGGGTACATGTACCCTAGTTTGGGAACCCCTGATCTAGTGCACAGAAGGAAGCTTTGTGGCATTTTTATTGTGATACCTCTTTCAAGAATTGAATTGCATGTGTTCAACGGGAGCCATGGGTTTGCGTCTGGATGTACAAACCAGGGCTTCGGAGCTGGGCATTTTGCCGGGAGCCAGAGCTCAAATTAAAAATCAGGAGCCGGAGCTCAGTTTAAAATTTAAGACCGGAGCTGGAGCTAGGTCATTTGAGGGGTAGCTCCTGCTCCGGGTCACGTCTTAGAAACTAACGGTTTTGCCAAATAGACTTATGTGTGCTCTTTGTAGCACACAAAGGCCGTAGCTGGCAGTCGTGGTGTTACTTGTTGAACAATGGTTCTCAAAAACTGTTCTACGAGTCACATGCAGCTCCGAAACATTCTTTGTGTTGCTCTTAGCAGTCTCTCTAATCATTTGTGTAGCAGACTTCGTAAGTTGTATGAAACAAAACGTGTCAATTGACTTGTGTTAAAATTTTTAGTGTGCCTCTATAACAAAATCGTAGGCCTGGATTTGTCTCCCTTCAGCGAAATGGTTGAGAACCACTGTTGAAGAAGTAAGAAAAATGCTAACTACCACAACATCTTACTTTCTAGTCGGAATGATCAAACCGGATTTGTAGTAGTGTAGCGATCTAAAAAGAACTGAGCTATAATGAGTAGGTATATATATAATATCCATAGCTTTTGTAGCTGTGTAATCATGCTGTTTGCAGAGAGTATGACTAAGATATGATACATTGTAGGTTTAAGCGTGAAATGCACAGCACGAAATTGTAAAGTAGAAATTTTTATTGGAAACCATTAGGCTTACTGGCAAAGTTTACGAGATTACTGGCAAAGTTTACTAGGAAACATTACGCTTACAGTAGTAGCATAACATGAAAGTTATAACTAATTCGTAGCGAACTAGCATTGCTTTGCATAGCAGTACATTATAGAGGGTTTAAAAAAGCAATGTTAATAAAAGTGAACTTTTCTTGACGTTTGTATCTGTGGAAAAAGTTATATGATTTCAGCACGGTAACCAGTCTTATTTTCTCCTAAGCTTTGCCGGTTAATTTGTGCTTTACTTTGCGATTCATCACTGTTTATTACGAGTGCAAAAGATAAGAAATCAGATGTTTTCAGTTTTTGTAAAAGAGTCAAATGTGAATTTCTTGCTGGAAGTCATATTATCATATTATTTCTTTCAACAAAGGGCTTTTAAACATCTTCGCATTTGTGTTAATGCAAATGTGTGGACGTACAAAGGTAATAAATCGACGATGTGCTTTACGTTCTTTACATGGTTTGCCCAGCCGCGTTGTTAGCTGCTACCGCTAAGACGGCAACTGGCAAAGCATGCAACGAGTGGAAAACACTTGGTCAATGGGGACTGGTCTGTGTTTAAAGCTCGGACACAAATGTAGTTTTACAAACAGCCATTTTCTTGATTCTGGCCATAAGAAATAACAAAAGGTCTTCAGGCATTGACGGCAAAAGCATCGACTACCTTTCCAGAAATTGTTTACCCTAACCTTGACCTACGTTTCTGCTAGTAACTGTTCTCTGAATCGTCTTAACCTGTGATTGCTGTTTTTTCGCTGTTTTCCTCATGGTGAGAGCGCTGCTTGTAAAAAACAACCAGACTAAATTACTCAAAAACTTTGGTATATGCTCTTGGTTTTGTGTGTTTGGCTTAACTCATTTTTCAATGAACTTGAGGCACACCAAGACAATTGAAAATATTAATGTGTGAAAACGAACAGAAGCCGGAGCCACACTCTTGTTAACAAAGAGCTCCGGAGCTGGAGCCGGAGCCATGTTCATAAAAAGAAGAGCTCCGGAGCAGGAGCCATGTTATTTGTTACGACCATTCCGCAGCCCTGTACAAAACACAACCTTGTGCTAATCAAAGATAAACGTTTGATCGATTTGCGAATTAGTAGTACAAAATCCAAAGGTAAAAACATTTCACTTTGGTAAATGTTTTCTTCATATACTGTGATGACCTCGTTGAACTGTAAGTTCATTTGAATATGATGTAAGTTGGCTTTCGTACTCAATAGCTGTCGAAGGACTTTTTATTGATTGTAACCTTGTTACTAAATACATCCAATCGGGCGGTATCTGTACACTCAGAGCAGAGTTGTGAACGGGTCTCATTTTGAAGCCCGAAATCGGTCCGAGACCGACATTTTTTTGAAGCCCGATTTGGGCCCGAAAGCCAAATTTACCGAGTGAGTCTGGATATGCGCAGCAATCACCTTCACCAAAGCATAGGCTTCAGCAAGCACAAACTTAGCTTGTTAGTCAAGGATAAGGATAATACTGCGAAGTGTAATGTTACTCAAGAAAAAAAGAAACTATCACAAAATTATCCACAACGGCGCCATAGACATATAAGAAACAATTTAGGGTAGCGCTACAAGCTTGAATAACCGCTTTGTAGGCCATCGTTTCTTCAAACAAGCCGATAATCGTGCATGTGATTGATATTTTCGACGCAACGCCATAACGTGCTAATTTCCTCACCGCTGTCGCCTTCTCAAAATGAGTGTGAAACTAATGCGAGCAGAGGACAAAACGCAGCTGTGTTTGCAAATAAAATTAGCTGAAGAAAATCACAATAACTTCACTCACAGAAATCACCACGGTGAGCGCAACAAATGTACTTCACGAAAGAAAAAAAATCGTTATTCTGAATGTTGTAAAAAGGTTTTGTACGCAGTCTCGAAATCGACCCGAAACATTTTGACAAACTTAAACCCGAACCCGGCCCGACCCGAAAAGCCCGGCCCGATTTTCAACTCTGACTCAGAGTGGAGGTCCAGAAATGTAGTAATTGTTTTGAATCGTAATCTTTTTATTTTTCACGTAAACTTAAGCATGTTATCTCAATTGTTTTTGATACGCATACGGTCAACATAACCGACCAAGTGGCCTAGCTGGATAGAGCGCGAGCCACTTCTTCGTTGAAGCTATTAGGCTGCGTCCAAATCCTGGTTGGGCCACACCGAAGACTTAAAAACGGTACTTGCGGCCTGTCCAGCCTCGTGCTCATCAGCATTAATGGGTGGGTTGCTGAATGCAAGGGAAATCTTCACGCTCATGGCTGCCACTGACTTGCTACCAATGCAGCATTCACTACGAAAGTAGCCGCGTGCTAAAGGTGCCGAGTAAGCGGATGAACGCCCGCAGACAACTCGTGATACTCCACAAGGAGTGCAAAGCTAGTAAAATGCGACTTTTTTTCTGTACACTTAAAATATAAAACTAACTGTTGCTGCGCGTAAACTCAAGACAGTTATGCTTGTAGATTTGTTTCATTCGCAGTAAAATGCATTGCATGTCGTGAGTATCTTCAATGCAAACCTTCAAACACTGAATATTGCTCCCTTCAATCGTAGAAGGTAATCAGCAAGTTGCGATGAGAAAATCACCGACTTCCAGTGCGGGCCCTTTCACAGCCACTTGCAAATTTAGTGAAAAACGAGGTATTTTAGGGGTGGGTCGAAAAGTTTTTGGTTAGCGCCATAATAGTGTCTTTGGTTTGAGTGCTGAGATGTGTTAGATACCGTTATAAACAAACAGTGGTGCAAAATGCACAACAGAAGTGTTTCTCATATTAAAATCGAAACCTTTATGTGGATTAATATGCTCACTATTGTTCAATTTTTCAGTGAACGGAATGGCTGCCTATACTGGGAAACTGTTAAGCACAACACTTTCACTTCTCAGTCTTGCTAAACAAGAAAGTTTGAGGTGGGATTCTTAAATAAGTTGCTTTTTTGCGCGCCACTGCAAACTCATTTTCATGCATGAATTGAGTGACATGGTTCATTTGGTTTCTGTGGGAAAGAAGTTGTCAACTTTTTTCATGCCTACAATGTTGTTGTTTTTGCCTTGCAGTTATTTAGTTCAGCAATGCAAAATTAAAGGAATTGTTTTTTGTCTTATTCTGATTCTAGCAGTTATTATTATTTATATTTTTAGCGAATAGTGTTCACGTCACATACACATATGTTGACGATCAAAACAGAAAAAACGTTTTTTTCTTCAAACTCTCCTTTAGACTTCTTTTCTTGAAAAAAATATACTGCGATAGGCATGAACTTTTTGGACGATATGGCCAGGCCATTTTCTCTTGTTTGGTTTTATATGAACGATAGCTGAAAATGCCTGCTCAGTAGGCGAATGTATATATTCGATTCTCCTGTTTCGTTTATATTTTTTTGTTGATCTCAAAAATTTGCACTGTCAGAATCTAGAATGTGAGTTACATTACCAAGATACACATTTACCATGTCAACCTTTTTCGTTGAATACGTTTAGTTCATGTTGTGCAGGCTTGTGTTGGTAAGTGCGTATATATGCGCGAATTTTTAGTTGCACACAAAATTCAAATCCTGATTCTCATAGATAACTGCAATCGTATCTGAAAGTTGTCTTCTGTCAGTATTACGTTTTTGTTTACAATCGCATGGGTCGCTGGACTTGAACCTTCTGAAAAGCAGGATATGAGCTATCAGTTTGGTCGAAACGATTAGTTTGAGTCATTCACGTGTTGCATCATAGATTACCAATTTATGTCATATTTACTTCACTTCCGCGTCTTCGTTGTGTAAAATTTTCAAGGTTTGTCAACAGTGTTTTTTTCTTTTTACATCTTGTTTGGACGGCAAGTTTGTTTAAAGGTGTTCCGCTGTTCGCTGAGCTGTAGTTTACATTTGCTTCACAAGATAATTTATTTAGTTGGATGCTTTGGTAAGAAGTGCAAAAAGTCACATGTGCATTTGATTTAATTTTAGTTGGGTGGGTATTTTGCTTCGCAGTTGTGCATTTTTTGAGTAAAAATTTTTACGGTACTTCTTAGTTAATAAATTTTTTGATTGAGTGTGAGTAGGTTGAAGTTCACGCATTTGATTATAAAATAAAATACGAAAAAGGCTGTTGGACGGTCAAATGTTTGGTTGATTTAAGGTATGCCCGTGTCTTGATACGGGTGCGAGCTGTGACAAACTTTTCAAGTGATTGTGTGAGAATCTCGGTGGCTTTCCCCCTCAACTCATCAAATCTTCGACTTGCATGTCCATAACGAAAGCCTTGAAACTGTCGGGGCCAGGAAAAACGGTATTCCAGTTACTTTTTTGTTGTGCGGTTTTAGAGTGATCTTCGCTGAAGCGCTGTCCAACTTCTGCGAAAGTATTTTGGAATACGTGTCCAACAACAGAGGTTCTGGCGACCCGCACATCAGCAAAACTACTTTCGCCACAGAAATATGTGGAGCATATGATATTTTGTACGGTCACTGGTTGCAAACGCGTGACATGAAGGTAAGTTTTTTGGAACTGTTGATTAAAGCTGCAAATGGCTACGTGTCTGGTGGTTGACCCGCCTGCTCATGCTTATTGTTTGCAATACGATTTTTACTGGTGGAAAGATGTCAAGTCACTTTCTTTACAATTTGTCAGCGACTGTATGCTGTGAACAGTTTTTCGTGCAGTTACGCTCTTTAAAAATTATACTTCAATTACTCGCCTGCAAAAATATTTAATTATAATTACAATTAATTAGCAGAAAATTCATTTAGTGAAAATTGGATGAATCCCATTACATTTTTATAATAGTCAGTAAACCATGGAGTCAACCGTGTCTGTGTTTAATTTTTTCAAGCAAGTTCTCATTAGCGTTCAATGTCCTTACAAGAAATGCGTTTACATAAGCAGTCACATTTTGTATTTAAGAGAAAAATTTATTTCCATCAAGGAACATCACCAGTTTCCAATAATGTGCAAGTGTTAAGTGCCCGCTGTAACTAATATTAGCAAAAGCAAAGGACTGCGTGATTAAATACACCTAATCGATGCTTAATAGCGACCACTCATAAATTTGCGGATGTTCGCGACTGCTGGTCACGGGCTGTAAACAAGCCCAAGTAGCGGAAGTAAAATCATTCCAAAACCTTCCATTTCATAGCAAGACTGCGTTAAAACCGTAAAAAACTCGACAATATTGAGCGAAATCCATAAGTGATAACGACAAAAAGCAAGCAAAGCAACAAATAGCACGTCTTCCCATCTGCTAAGGCATGTTCAGATCTCTGCGCAACGCAGATGAAAACCATGAAGTTTTTAGTCAGAGTTCAACATTGACGCTCTGCGAAGAGTCTTGGTAACGATGCTGTGGTTGGACTGTCTTCGAGGCGTGTTGCTGGGTCGTAGTAGCCATTCGTAGCAAGCGCTTACCAGTCGTAAACCTAACCTGAAACACATAAGGACTGCTGGCAGTATCTGTGTAAATGTATATGAGCATTAGTATTACTGCACAGCAGTCAACTAAAACACTGCAAAAATTTTTTTACGACAAATAGAATTAAAGCAAAAAAGAAAAATGTATTAAGCCAAAACCTCCGCAATCAAACAACGAACAGGACAAGTTAAAAAGTAAGAAGATAAAATTAATACGGAAGAAATCCACTAAAACAAAGGGTAATCGAACAAAAACAAAGCTATCAAAGGGAAAGGGTACCAAAGAAAGCAGAAAAAATCATGTAATTGTGTTTTTAGCTACTATAGTGCAATTATCCTTTGAAACCGAAATACTTCCGTTTTTGAGCGATTTCGTCATTACTCTGAGATAACGTGTTTGTAAACGCTGGTTGCTGGTGCACCAAAATTATGCTTCGTTGTTTCTAAATGCTGGTTCAACGTTGGACTCCAGGAAACAAAAATTATTTGAACAAAAAATTACGCGAGTCTTCTTTGTCAGAAACTCTGTGTTTGCCCGGTAAGGATGACGCCTACAGTTCTTAAGATATACTGTTGCCAGTTCTAAGTGCGTACAACCAAAGTTACGAATTCATCAGTGTTGGTTATCAGAAGCTTAAATGTGTGCTGCAGTTTGGCTTGCTGTACGGGAGGAACTGGGTTGTTCAGATTACTCTTTTCAGTCCTGTGATTTTGCTTTGTTGTCACATGCCAGGTTTTGTCTGCGGTCGCAGGCGCTCTTGGAAAAATGTGCCATCTGATGGAATTGGAAAAGCTTGAGTCGTGCGCCCCAAGATTGGTTGCTATGCTGATCGCACTATGCCGAAGGTGCAGCTTTTGTTAGACATATGCTAAAGGTATTGTTTCATTAGAGGCTAACTGAAGTCAGCGAAACGGATTTGACTTCCGGTTTCGTTCCGCTGATAAACGCTGATAAAGAACTGGTATTGTTTGTAACTTTTTTTGCTGCAATAAATGCTATTTTCTAGGCGTCCAGCGGAGCCCTTTTCTTTGACCACTGCCCTCTGCGATGTAATTGGAGCGGTGTCGAACTATAACAGCAACGCTTTGGAGCAAAATCTCGACGCACTTTCCGCAAGCTTACATACGCAGGTGCTGTCTGGACGCCATGTTTACGCTGCTTGCTCGTGCTTAACGACACTTGGTATTTGCGTAGTAAGCACTGGAAAGTTCCCTGTGTGTGTTCCTGAGCGTTATCTATTAACCGCACCCGATGTTCCTTCTGAGGTGCGCAAAAGCGCAGTGTTGCCAGTCCATTTGAGCATGCTACCTATATCAAGATTCAGCAACAAAGTTGAACGACGTGTATAAACATTGGAAAGGACGAAAGCTTGTTTTGAATTGAACGTGTAGTTTGTTCGTATGTTGTAAGATTTTATACTTACTCTAATCATTCACAAAGTTTGCATTTCATTTATAACTCTGTTAACTCGTGTATATCAGCCTTAAAATGTTCACGCTCACTAAAAAACATTTGCTCAGTGTAAAATTTTCCTTGAGGGAACACTGACCATACCTAGCCGTTAGTTCGCCGGCTTTCGCGCGGTCTAAACTAAGAAAGGATCCACTGTTTAATCGAAAAATTTAACGTTGTCCGAGGCCGATGTGCAACCGTTGACAATAAGCGTTGAGACAAGACGCCGCTAAACGGTAAAGGGCACTTGAATTTTATTAATTCGATTCTTTTTCTTTTATGACCACACCAGTTGAAGAACAAATGTTCATAGAGACGCATACGTTTCTGCACGCTGCCCACACTCATCAAATGATTTAAAGTTGAAGCTATTTTTTAGTTCAGCCCAACAAGAAATGAATCACTGCTGGTTTGAGTCATTCACCAGAGAACTTCCCAACCATTTCGTGCACCAGGGTTGCTTGCGCTGTTACTAGTGGATAACTGTTTAAGTTACGTGATTGTCAGACGAACTGGCGGCATACACCTGATGGCTTCTGTATTTTTTGCTTTTCTCAGGTATGCACAACCCCCGAGAATCCGTCACAGTCGCAAATCAAAAACTACAATGAAGTTTTGAGATGCTTTGGAATTCTCGGTAAGCTCTGCGTTTGAGAATATCCCAAACAGTTGCATCAGCCCCTCTCTACCTCTTCCAACGCTGCGGAACACTGCAAAAACGTAAACATTTTTGCGACACAATTTCACACAATTAATACAGTAAATGTGCTGAAAGTATTGGCGGAACACATGAAAAACTTTTGCGGTACACAGGTTGAGCACCACAGAGTTACATGGAGATTCAAGCCTCCTGTCGAACCTTTTCCCAAAATCTGTCGCCGCTCAATTACAATTTTTCTCCGGCTCAAGGTTTTTAAAGAAAAACGGTTCCGTTGAAGGTAACCAGCGACTTGCGCTTCGGCGCATAGGCGTTCTGGCTTCAGAAAGTAACACTCATGGTTAACATAGCGCCCGAGTTTTGCCTCCTGGAGCTAGTTAAAGACCAGACAGTTATTTTTGATGCTTTATGGTCGCCATTCTGCAGCAAGTAAAACAAAAACAAATAGTTTCTTGTGGAATGGGAAGCAAGTTTTTCACCGTAGCATAATGAATAATTACTATTACTTGTTTTTCACTACTATTTTCCCGCTCAGAACTCTAACTAGGAAACCTGCGCCATTGTTTGCCACTCCCCTTGTCTACCCCAGGGCTTCTCAAACTATGGGCCGCGACCCCATATGCGGTCACGAAATGTAATTTTGGGGTCGCGAAACAATTGTCTTCACAAATCAGATATAAAAGTTTTTGTAAGCTTTACGAGAACTTTAAAAATAGGCCTTCGGTGAGTCTATTTCTACTGCATTTTTAGGGGCATTACCGTGCTTCATGCTGTCAGTTGTTACCATACTTCATGCTGTCAGTTGTTTTCTAGGACGTCTGCCCAAGCTATCAATGATAAGAATCAACTAAGCACAACAATTTACGTCTTGTCACGTCATGATTTAAATAAAATCAAAATTTTCACGTATTGATTAGCTGAGGATTTCGATTTCTGTGTAAAACATGAGTCATAATTCCAAAGTGCCGAACTTCACAAAAGATCAAACACATAGACACCAAAGTACCGGCATGAATTCACTGCGTAACGATCATTTGTCAAAGTTCCCAGAATCTGTTCTTTGGTTGACCTTACACTCCGGCAGCAACTCTGGTTTCTGCTCTTTCAATCAAGGCCTGCCTCGACAAAATATGTGAACACGTTATATTTATTGTCTGATATGCGCTGCATTGTATAATTTACAAATTTATTTCACTTTATAAGCAAAACGAAAGTGCATTTGTTTTAATGATCACGTACACTCTGCGTTTAAAAAGGAGTACTGTAGTTGCTGATCTGTTGCACAGAATCAGTCCAGGAAGTTCCGGTTACTGAAAAGAAAGATCCATTGCAAAGCAGAATGAAAGTCTGTCTGTAGCGACCAAAAACTTACGTAAGGCAGTCACGACGCGCTGCGTGATACTGATCTGATTTTAATAAAATCTTCCGCTCAACACTTGTCAGCAGTCCCTATGTGAAAACGAGAGCGACGTTTCAACGTGCTAGCAGCAGGGTTCCGTCAAGGCCAGCTATGTCGAACCCGCGGCCCAGTTAGGTTTTCGCTGCAGTAAAAGTATCCTAAATAGTGACAACCTGTCCTTTTTGATAATCTTAAATTTGACATTTTTGATGCAGGTGATCCTAAGTGCCACTTTATCACGTCTGTCCGATTGCATTTAGGATTCGAAGGCTTTCATTTCATTAGTATAAGCTAAATTTAGTTTGTTAAGATCAAAGTAAGCCATTCAATGTGCGACCCTCATTAATATGTTATTCAAGGTGGGGCCCTGGTTAAGTGACATAATTTTTGGCTCAGTAAGCCATTTGGGTTGGACATGGCTGGTCAAGACAAATGGCACGAAACAGGGAAGAAGAAGTCATCAAATACGCGGTGTTACCTTCACGTGGAGATAACGACATTGAAAAAAGGCGAAGGAGATAACGAAAAGTAGGGTGTGCAACAAAAGAGGGCATGTCCGACATAACTAATAATTAAGCCGAACTGAGAAATGGGGTAAAAGTACTCAATACACTGTAAAGTCATGTATTGCCAAACGCTCTTTTATACGCTTGTGGATAAGCATCTCACGATTTTTCATTAATAACACTGGGTGTCGAATTGATAAACTATTCGGTAAGCCGTCGTTTTCCTAAATCATTTTCAAACGCAACAATCTGAGTTTGTGATCAGTTCATTCGGTGTCGTAACTCTAATGCATGTTTTGCAAGAGCGCTTTTGTCAGGGTGCCAATATTTGATAAAGATGCCATGATCATTATGCGCGTGTTGGGACGTTTTTGTGTCGCCGAAGTATTTCTAATTCCAGTCCTCACACCGTACGCACTGTTCTAATCCAGTCGAAATGAGTCTGCCCCGCAGCGGTTCCATAACCGAAGTATGTAAACCTGGGGGTGTGTGAGGCCATCCCAGGGGTTCGTGAAGCGTTTCTCAAAGTCAAAAGTACGTTTATTGAAATATACATCGTATAGAGCCTGATGGAGTATAGGTGTTTCGCATCAAGCGGCCGGTCATATATTTCCCGCGCCAAACTGTCAATGTCCGTGACATCACAATGCCTTGACAATGCCTTCACAATGCATGTGGTCGATAATTAGATTTGTGCTGCAGGCATTCACTTCCTCTTTCTAGCGTGGTGACCTGATACAAGGGTTTTACTAACTTGCATTAAAAAATTTAGTGAATAAACTGTCGGTGGGTGCTACTTCAGTTCGTGGCTTGATCTTTCAGAAAACACTGAAACGCAGGCAACGTACAGCATATCATTGTTCGGGATCGAATCGTATCTCAAAAAGGTTTGTGTTCGTAGAGCATTGCCGTGCACAAGGTGTTCGTGGGGGATAACGTTAGGGGACCACGGCTGTACCGGAAAGGAAACTTAGCGCTGTGTTGAAAAATACATGATCAGCGGTATACTTGTTTGTTTTTATCAGCGACGAGCTACTCGGATGTTTTGCTGTCTTCGATCCTGCAGAAAGCCGAAACCCGCGAGGAACGCGTTCGAGCCGGGAATTTGGTCATACTGAGGCATCTAATCAACGCTAACCGTGAGTTGGCTGTCTTGTCAGGATGAATGACATCAAACTCCACTGTTTGCACTCGCTTTTATAGCAACAGCTATTTGTTAATTAAACGAAGAACTTGCGTTTGAACGCTTTTCTCAACTAAAACCAAATGACATGTGCTTTTGCCGCGCCAGTCGTTTATGGTGAGCTGAGGTGGCTAATCGCTCAAAAAGCGAGTGACAATCTTTTGCCTATTTTGCACCTTATGAATTCCGTGCACGCGGGCGACGACCGATGCGCGATGTTCTTAGTTATCTTGCGCTTTGGACAAACCGGTCGTGCCATAAATTGCTCTGTACGCCTCAAAGAACTGCTACTTCGCAAAATTAGGCGTCTAACGAACGAGCAGCTTACTATGATTCGCTGCTGTGAAATTTTGAAACCACGATTTCTATTAATGTGCATCGGTTAGCTTGCTGTGTGCATGACAGCGCACTTGATGCCTCGTGAGTCGTGATACAGCTTGCCAAGTAGTCAAAGAAGCGAATCTTGCAATGTTTATGTTAGAAATTGAATCTCGCTGCAGCAACCATACAAACAACTTTCGCCGTTGACACACAATTCATCAACACTACTGCGGTAGCTTATACCCTGCCGACAGTACAGCATTTTCACTAGCGCTAAAGAGTTTCCTTTTTCCTGTTCTCTTTCCTGCGTGACGTTGCTGCGTATGCTACAGCGACTGCCATGGACAAACACAAGGATGTGATCGTGACTGGGTTTAGGAATCGAACCACCACTGAGCTGAGCAACAAAGTTAATCTCAACATGGCTAAGGTACGTAAAACAATCGCGTGAGTTTTATTGCTTGATCCAATTAGCTTATTAGTTTTAAACGACATAAATCATTATGTTTTCGTGGCGCTCAGAGAAAGTTATACCAATCGTTAAGTGATGCTGGGTTGGACGTATAAAATAAAATTAAAAAGTATTTCTTGCATTGTGCTGGACGGATTGATTGTTTTGGGTTGTTATTAATTCTGAAATGGCGGATTGAGCCGATTTTATCCTGTTGTTGCGGTACGGAAAGCCCGAGCAGCAAGTACGCAAAGCTTCACACTGTGGTAGCAAGCAACAAGAGATCACATGCCATGATCACTCTATTATTGCTAGTTTGCGTCACATATACATGGGTGTTGTTATTCGCGCACATCCCGTTCGTGGTGAATAGCACATTTAACGCAACGGCAACGGAGAGGTTGCAACACAGTCAGGGTGTTTTTTCCTGTTCATCTCACTGATAATTAAAGGACGTCTGGTGTGGGTTTTTTTGTTTTCGTCTCACCCAGGGCCCACCTATGCATTTTCAGCTTGTAGTCGCCATGGCGACGCACGGCTATTTGAGTCAAGAGGGCGGACAAGAGTACGTCAAGTTCATCGTGCTGCAGTGCCGTTCGGAGGACCACACGTCGACTGTCAAAGACAAGCTGGTGCCTACTGTAACAAACGAGGAACTGAAAACGGTTTGCGACGACATTTTGCAACTAATTACCACAACAGTGGAAGGTTTAGATCAGGTAGGTTTAATGGCGAGATCACGTGCTCTTGTTTGAGCATTGTCCTGGCGATCTAAAAGTAGCGTTCAGTGAAGAAAAACATCAAACGTTTCCACGTAATATGCTGCTGTTCATAACCACTTCACTATATTGTGTACTGGTATCTAAATCTGAACAATGCCGAAAATCGTTTTCACGCAGGCAATCGGGACACTTATACCGTTTTGTTTGCGAAAGAAAAGTACATTAATAAAAAAGAAGAAATAAAAATCAAAATATTTTGAATCAGCATGACGCGCATTTAACGAGGTCACGTTACTCCAGTTGTTTTAAGAAATCGTGTAAAGCTAGCATACCTTTTGAAAATGACTTGTATCAGCCAGAAATTGCGTGAGCTGCTGGTCAGTGTATTGAACGATCTTATACGTTTTAACGCCAAGTGTAACTGATAAATACTAGCGTGGTTGACTACATGATTAGCAGATCAAAAGCACAGAAGTTTTGAAATTTACGGCACATTGTGCAGCACGACAGAATGCAGTAGCAAATGACAAAATCTTTTGTAGTCTGTGAAATATCCCAAATCCATGTGTTGCGATCGGAAATCCGAGCAGCATGTGCGCAAAGCTTCGCATCCTGGCAGCAAGCAACAATTGAGATCATGCGTTGCAATCTCTCTTACTATTGCTTGCTCGCGCTACATATATAATGGTGTTATTTCACGCACATCCCTTCACGCACATCCCGTTCGTGGTGAATCACACAATCAACGCAACGCCACCGGAGAGGTTGCAACACATGACAGTCTAGGTCAGGGTGAAAGTATTTGTTAAACTTCTCGGTTGCGAAGCCCTATTTTTTCCTTAGAGAAAACATTTAACGTCCGGATAGTTGAGAAAAGCCGTCTCGTCCGCCTGATGTCAGGACATCTTTTCGTCTTGGGAGGATCAGCTGTTTGAAACATTTTGTTACGTTTTTTTTCTAGCTTCGATTTAAGTTTTCATTGGAAAACGATACTGGTTGACTGTGATTCTTAACCGAGCTTTTCTTCATCGTATTCAACTATCTAGAATCTTGCTCCTGATGCTTTTACTTGAGGGCTATTAGACATTAGCGATACATTTCGTTTTCAAATATACCATAATCTTGGCTAAGCATCAATGTTTGTTATTATTTAGTTCAATGAGATTTACAGCTTTAAGGTGAAATAGTCTAGATTGTCGTTTTCGATTTACGTTTTGAAAAAATCAGAATGTCTGGTGGTAAATATCTATGCAGTGTCTTGCTGCATAAATCTCAAATGTAAGGACTCGACCAAACTTTTGTAGAACAGTTAAAATGTTAGCCCATCTGTACCTGATTTTTTATTGAAGAAATTATTAAATTAAGAGAAAAGTCGTGTTTCTTGCCACGAAGATAAAGTATTTACTGTGGCAATATGAAATACATTGTACTGTTGAGTGACAGCACCCTATCGTGTCACCCGAAGTTGTCAGTGTTATGGAAGCACCTGTTGCTGATGTATTCCGACTGCCTCAAACTGACGGTTATCACAGGTACTTTGGCCGTTCCTGTTCGAATTTGTCGTCAGCCTTCACTACTGCAACTCGCTCGGCGTCATTTGCCGATCTCTCTCGCACATCGCACAGAAGAAAAGGAAGAACAAAGCGATTGATCTGTTGATCGATTTTCACCATTTTGGTAATATTGAGTTTGTCCATTAAGGTGTTTTGTGCGAACACGATAAAATTGTGATACTTTCATAACTGCCCCATTCTGAAGGCGGGCCATCATTTTTTTATCAGCCATAAACGTCGTACCTTACCATATGAAATAACTCAAATATCGATCCTGTAGAAAAGCACCTGAAACGTCATTCATCAAAGTGGCGTGATTGATAATTTTATCCAAATAACTGTGTCCAAATATTACAGCGACATTTTGCAAGCTTACGTGCGAATGGCTAAATCGTTGTTTGTTTGAGGCAATATTATTTTCACGAAACCTGTGATGTTTTCCTATTTGTTCCCGATGCAGTCAACGTCCCATCAGCTGTTGCCCTTTTCTCCCGGATCCTTGTGTTCGTCTCTCACCCGAACAAACCGTGCTCGCATCCAGTCGACGTCCTGCTGCTGCTACAAAACTTCAGTGTCAATGTCAGCGCGGCTGTAGTCGATACGTGGGACAAAATCGTTCCTAACATAATATCCTATTGGACTGGTGAGCGTTTTTGTTGTTTTGCAGTCACTTGTACCTACTGTCTTGAAAGTGATTGTTGGGAGTGTTACAGAAGCATGTTCGTTTTTGAATCGATTGTTCTTTTCGTTGAAACTTGCGCTTTTGAAAATATAAGATACATTTTTGATGTGTGTTCAGTATTAAACTAAGAGTCCAAAGCCATTTGCGTATAAAGTAGAGGTGAATCACTTTAGGTTTCTTGCCCAAGCTGCTATAAGACCTTTATTCGCGTTACCAGTTACTCTTTGTTTGAAGATTTTGTTTTTACTGATTTCGGAAATCGGAAGTGATATCAATTTGGCGTTTTAATTCTTGGCGTTACCAATGGTATGGATCGCAAGAAGAATTATCGTGTTTTTCTGAAATGCAAATATTCTAACCATTCGGATGTACAATAATCCGTGTCCGAAAGTGTATTGGATGATTTTTGAAGTTTGTCCCGTTCAGTTAAAGCTCGTTACCGTGGTGCAGGGGGATAGAGCGCGCGCCACTGAAGCTGGCAGGTTGGGTCGGATCACACCGGACGGTACTTTCTGTGGACCAGGCTCGTGCTCGGCATTAATAGATTGGTGCAAAGGATATCTTCATGCGCATGGCTGCCATTGGCCTGCTACCAATGCAACGTTCACTACGAAAGTAGCCTCGTGCCAAAGGTGCCGAGTAAGCGGATGAACGCCCGCAGACAACTCGTGATACTCCACAAGGAGTGCAAAGCGAGTGTATGGCAACTCTCTTTAATTTGCAAAAAGTTCCTATAGTTACATTTCCGTCACATGCGTAGCGTAGAAATTGATCGCGGCATAGGTTCTTGATCTGCGTCAGTTGTACGCATGCTTAGAATATTTCTTGATTTGGTTGTGCTATCGAATTTTGTTGAAGATATGTGTAGTACTAATGTCCACAGACTTCCACCTGTTGCTATCTAAACCCAATGAAAAATCTAATCATTTTTTTTAAATGTCTACGCGTTGTTGGTCCGTACTTGTTTTAAAAAAAATAAAGAAGTGCAATACCGAAAAAACCTGAATTATTAGGGGTCTTTTAAAATCTATGCAAACAAAAACTAAATTATGTAAACGAACATTTAAAAAAACTGAATTGCATTTCCTTTCCAATAACGTTTGAAGTACAGTAAAATGTACAATAACGCTTACGTAATACAGAAAGCCAAAGAAAAGTACTGCATTATTATATTGTACAAGGAAATTAAAGATCAAAAAATATGAAAACAATAAAAGAAATAATGAAAAGCACCCAAATACCCACATAGTTACCCAATAAAAGATTTGAAATCAAATTGTAGACGAATACATGGTCCAATACAGATACTTTTGCTCTGAATAGGTAATATAAAACATGGGGGCGGCGATTAGCTCAGTGGTAGAGTGTCCGCCTCTCAATTGTTGGTTGTTTCTAGCGCTCCATGGGCAAGAGCGTTCACCTCATCTGCCCCCAATAAAAGCATGAAGCAGGTTTCGGCCTGCCGCCACTTGTCGTTAAATATATCATAAAGAAATAGAATAAAACATGCTGTTATGGATGCGCGTCTCTTGTATAGATAATTGCGAAGACAAGGAGAAATGGTCCCAAAAATCTTGGGAAGACCTTCTGCTAGAGGTAAGGAAACTGCAGTTGTTGTTTTGGATTTTTACTTACTGTCAGAAGCATTGGCTGGTCCCTATGCCACTTCATGTTCCTTGACCACATCACCATTTCAATCAGTTTTATAACCAGAGCGGGCTCGTTTAAAGGAGTTGCTTCACCCAACAGTTAGCAAAATCCTTGCTTCACCCAACAGTTAGCAAAATCCTTGCTTCACCCAACAGTTAGCAAAATCCAAATTTAAAGGAGTTGCTTCACTCAAAACGAACAGCATCTCAATAAGCCTCTAAGTTGTGTCCGGAAAAGGAATATTTTTGTGTAGCCAGCTTGCAACTTCTGCAGCTACAGCAACCGCCATTAAGTCCCCGTAGCAAGGTGTTGGACTGTTTCAGTCTTTAAGGTTTTGATTAATTCTTTTCCGTTTTTAATGCTGTGGGAATAAAACATCACCCCGGCAACAGCGGGGCTCTTCATTCCCTGGGTAAGTTGCGAACTATCTCCAGCGGCGGCACGGTGGTACTGAACGCAAGGGGTTTGACGATCGCATGGAAGGTTTTTGTGCGGAGTTAATGTCACTGCCAATGGTAACTTTTCGTTTGTGCTTATGTTTTTTGATCGCAAGACATTTTTCAGTTTCTGAGCGAAAGCTTGGACGTCGTTGATGACGAAGAGTGGACTTGCTCTATTGGTCAAGCGCTTACGTCACAGTGGCGACTGTATGACCTTAACTCCGATTACAAGGTATGGTCAGGTCGAACTCGTGTTCACGCGTGTCGATCGATAGAATAACCACACGTATGTTTAGATCAGTGGTTTTCAACCTGGGGTCGCGATCCCCGTGGGGGTCGTTTGCCTTTTTTCTAGGGGCGCGAGAGCTTCTGATAAAACATTCATAATTACTTCTCTATTTTATGTTTCGTATATGGAAACACTTTTTGTCGTAGCCAAAATAATAAGATCACCTGACAAAAACAATAGCGTACTTTTTCATTATAATTTGTTTTAAGTGTGACTATGACCATTACAAAGTTTTGAGTGTGATTATAACTATTACATTACTGTTGCGTTTGGCTACGCACGGACAAGTTTGTAACGTAAGAATGAGCTGTGCTTGTAAATTAGATATCTGAATGCGGTAGCTAACTTGGGAGTTATTTTTGTTTTCAATGAGGGTTGCTGTGGAGTGATTTGTATGCGTCACGGGTCTCTCTCACTGATGCTGCCATATGCATGAATTTGAAAAATGAGTCTTTGTTCAACATTAGTCAATAAGTCATTGTGAATTTCTATTGTGTAAACACAACTGCATTACATATGCCTGACTGGAAATTTTTGGTAAGGGGTCGTTAGGCTAAATTGGGTTGCAACATGGATCGCTGCATGAAAAAGGTTGAAAACCACTGGTTTAGATCTTGGTTTTCAACCTTTTTGTACCGCGACCCAATACAACAACCCACTTTAACCCAACGACCCCCATCTAAAAATCGAATAAAGCAAATGTAGCACAGCAGTGTACATAAAATATATACTCGCGACCCTCCGAAACTGGTTTGCGAGCACCAGGTTGAAAACCACTGGTTTAGGTGGTTGTCAGCAAAGGCGATTCAATTCTTGACAGTCTCTAACAACGCGCGTTTTGTTGAAAAATTACAGCTGGTTGAATGTGCACTGCGCTGACCCATTAAATTGAGTTTGTGAGAAACCGCACCTTATCCTAAATTCAGCGGACACATTCCTTTGAAACCTGATTACAGTTTTTCCGCGCTAGTTTTCTCTTAGACCGTATCAAAATTTTGGCTTGACATACATGAATATCATAGCTTAGATCAGGCGTCTCAAAAACGCGGGCTGCATGCAGCCCGCGAAGGCGTTTTGTGCGGCCCGCGATGCTTTTCGGGAATTTTCAAATAATTAACATTTACAACATGTACATTATTTAGTTGATTCACCAGTGTTTAAAAGTGCTCGGCTAGTGAGTGAACAAATTCCTTTTAAACGAATGTGGAGACGGTTAGAAATGGTTTTCCTATAACTCACGATATCTTTCGCAGGAAATAAGATATAAAATCTGTTTCTAGTAAGGTTCTGGTACCGCCATTGTTGTGTCAACGTCATAATGCGGCCCTCGGATTACTTTATAAGTTCTCATTTGGCCCTCGGAGCAATTTGAGTTTGAGAACCCCGACTTAGATACAGCTATTTACTGGGTTGTTACGTTGTGTGCGAGCCAGCTTCTATTCCAGGGCAATGCAAGTGTCGCCACAAACGATGTCATGAATTTCGTACGACGTTACAGTGTTTCGTCAACAGACGAGATCGATGAATAAGTGCAGGGTACGTTTCTTTACGTCCAGCCATTGCGGTTTGCTTTGAGCTCCACAGTCAAACCTGCACGGCTGGCCAGGAAGCTGAGCCGAGGAGTCTGCGGAGCTTTTAGCGGAGGCGGAGTCTTAAAATTTTTACTTTGCCGATGAAGAATTTAATTTTCCAGCCAAGATTCCAGAGAATTGTATCGCATTTCGTTATATTTCTGTAAAAGATGATAATGATTTTGATCAGATAAAACTCCTTGTAAGCAAAAATATATACTCTGTATGATCTTATTGTCTGATTCTTTGCTGGGAAAGGATTTCTTTCAATACGCGGTGTTGTAAGCAAAAGCAATTGATCGATCTTCAATTTGCTGTGAGTGATATGCTTTAGCTGCACACAATGACAAGCGCCCATTTGCTCAGTGAGCGTCAACCACGATTACTTTGAGGTCTTACTCCTCGGGAATCATGCACTTCGCCGCATCAGTGTCCCGCCACTTATGCTTTTACTCTTTGCCATTAGTTGAATATTCATCTCGGAATTTCGTTTCTCACAAATACGTTTGCCCTTCGTTTCAGAATTTCGCTTACAAGTGCTTGGGCGTCGTTTTGAGAAAAGCGAAAGATAAAGAATTTATTGAATCTTATCTTGCAACACTGTTCCTGTCAATAAAACACTCAGACCGGAAGGAAAGAGAGGTACTGCTTATTTTTAAACTGCTGCATGTTTTTTCATTTAAAAATCATCGAAGCTTTCAGGCGTATAGCCACCCGTGAGTCATCTTGCAACGTTTTGCTCAATCCTGCACAGCGCAAGAAGTATGAAAACGATAAAGTTTCTGCCTTTTGCGATCTGCTGGATTGAACGACCTTGTTCTGCAGCGGCACTCCTTCATGGCCAGGGCACGGTGGCAAAGCAGCGCAAGATGCGATGAACATCCGCGCAAGTTGTCAGCGCCGAAGCTTTTATATTGTGTGTTTCCTTATGAGTTAAAAATGTGGACTGTTGCGACTTTGTGTAAAGCTTGCTTCAAGAGATACAGTGGTTGAAGTGTACATTGCCGGATGACATGAAATTCTGGAGAACGTTTGTTCTGAGCGTCATGAAAGATCCACGCATTATGACGTCATAGCGAAAATACTTTTTGGTTTTTGAAGGGCGCTGCGGTGTGCTTGGGTTACTGCGCTTCATCTCACCTGGACTTGACATTGGAGAGATTGAATGAATTCGTGAAAACTAACATTGTAAAGAAGGAATCGTCCTACTTCAATTTCTTGAAGGTCAGTTGCGCGCAGTAAATACATTGAGCCGTTCATATCGAATGATCGTAAGGGTAACGTTTACGGTACTATGGTTTAGTCTGATGTTTCTTTTTAATTTTTTTTTATAAGTGCAAGATGTGTGACAAAGTGGGAAATACGATGCAACAACCAATGTTTGAAATTAAATTATTTTTGGACGTTTCGAAAAAAAGTTCTGCTTTTATCGGCAGCAAAGGTTGAAATGTGTTTTGTTGAATCTTGCCATGATTTGGTGTCGCTTTTTCCGCTTGGTTTTCGATTGTTTGAGGTTCACTCTCAACGTGCAGATTTTGTATGGGATCCAGAATAACGCCTAAACCAGGAGTGCACAACCTTGTCGCGATTGCCCGCCGCATTGCGTACATTTTTATGAATTACGTCCGCCAGTGAGTTAAAGATATTTATATTTTTGTATTGCTTCTGTTCTGCTTCCACACACTGAGAGCCTGCTTCCACACGTCTTTGTCCATCGTTCTTCGAAGCAATCCTCATATTAGATAGACAGTTTTTATTCAATTAATGCAAAAATTTTACGGTGATTCACTCAGTCGTTGTGAATCGAACTCCCGACCTTCCAATTAAGAGACGGACACTTTACCACTGAGCTAATGCCGCCCCGCCTTAACTTATACTTTAGATTACAGATTACATATATGCATGCACGGCCGCATAAGTTATATCGGAGACCGTAGGTTGTGCACCCCTGCCCTAATCGACCAAAGTTTGGCGACTATGATGGAGGCCGCTTATTTTATGTTCGACAATAATCAAACCAATGCTCCATTGATGACTTGCTTTCAAAGATGTTCATCGTTCAAACAGTGTTTTCTTCCCTGCGGCCAAGACGATGGGACTGCTTGACAGACTGCATCCTTTTTGTCGCCACCGTCATTTTTTTCCTACTCTTAAACATCACTAAGTATTACTGCAAATGCTAATTTGGGGAGCATTTAAAAAAGTAAACATTACGGGTATAAATGGGAATAAAATAAATCCCTTTTAAACATCACGGGAATAAATGGATGCGAAGCTGCAGCCCAGAGTTACTGCTATCTGATGTCAGAATCATGCATCAACGTATTTGAATAACCTTTCCGTCGTTACCGTTACCTACGTTGGAGAGAGATAGTATTTCAGTGTGAAGTTTCGTATGCTTTTTTTTATCCAAAATTAAATTTTGTACTTTTAATTAGATCCTGAACGGATTTAAGTTCCGCAACTGCCATGAAGCAACTTTGCTACTTGTTTTATGTACAGAGCGAGAAAGTCTTGACTGAGCTGGAACACACGAAAGGCACCGTTGCTATGTGTTGCGGACACGTCGCTTTTCAGGCACCTTCGGAGTTGATAGCTTCCAGAATCGAAACTAGCATTGTTAAGACCATATTGCCGCTTTTCAAAGGCATCAGGGTAAGTTTCACATCCACCCGACTGTATTCTTGCTCCCACTCCAGTCGTTGCAATCACTTCCTGCGTGATGATGAAACAATAATGTGAGCGCCACTTTCACGCGGAAAGCTGACTGGTATTATTTTGCTGCGCAATTAAACCCACGAAGTTTAGAGTTAAGTGGTTGATGCTTTACACAAACATTTTATTGTTTAATATAAAGCGTAATGTAGCGACTGTTTTGCAGGATGTTCACATCAAAGAGGACCTCATCGTAGCGGTAGATCTGATTGGTCAGTCCCTCGACCCATCCCGCTTCGCCACGTCACCCGACCAGCCACGCTACGTCTTCGCCGCTCGAGATGATCTCGTTGCAAAGCTTCTCTACTACTTGGAGAAAGACCCCAGTGGTCAGCCGTCGCGTTTGAAGGCTGCCATTCTGGAAGCGTGCGCCTCACTTGTGTATCCTTTTCACAGTTCATAAATATCTTTTTTATCACCGACAAACATCGGGCATTATCTGCGCAAAACCAGGTGTGTGGGTTTGCTGCACAAATTTGGAGCGTCAAAACTCTTCAAGATACATTATTGAAACCCAACTTCCTGGTGATGGACTTATTATCGTCATTTCTGCGCAAGAAATTCGTTGCTCCCAAGTAGCATTGGTTGATCAATGGGGCTTACATATTTCGTGACCAGCGAAAACATGAATGAAAAGCAGAAAACCATAAACTCTCAAACGCACGGTCGGCATTTTATAAACCAGGGTCGATCAATCGCTGTTCCAAAAAAAGTTTTACTTGATTGGTGCGCTCCTCGGCTCATCTGAAAAACTTCGTGATTTTCGATCTCGTGTTATGTGTCGCGCTTTTTCACGTTAGTTTCTCTTTGGCTGCAGCTAAAGTCCACTAGGTCCTGCGTCTTGATCCGGTTTTTATACGATTTCCGTTGAAGCCTTAACGTCGGCGCGCTTGACTCAGCAAGCTGGACCCAGAGATGGAGGACTCTGACGTGGAAAAGCTTTTGAAACATTGCATTGCTGCCATCGTACCGATCACTATTTCTGGTGCTGCCTCTAATGAAGAATGTCTCTCTGATCAAGAGGTAAGTGCCAGTTTCGATTAACGTTGACTTCAACTTTTTTTACTGCCACTTAACAATGTCCGTTTAAGAGCGAGATGGAAAAACTACGACGTGCTTTCTCCTGATGCTATGTTTTTTATATCACGCTTATTTCTCGTCGACGTTTTTCTGGTTGTCATCTCTTAGGAAACGTCTGTGTACTATTGGCAAGGTATTAACAATTAAGGCCTTTTACTCAGAATCAACTTGCGAAATGCACAGATAGCCTTCATGACTTGCTTCTTCATATTTTGACCAAGAAACCAGTTTCCGCCGGTTTGTTCTCGATCTTCAAGGTAATCGCAACGAACACATGCTGCTGCAAACGGAAACGTCTGTACCTGCAGCACGTGCACGGGTTTTATTAATGTTTTTTTCAAGCTTTGACCCTACAAGGTTAAACATGTTGGGCATTGTGAAGTTTTCTGTCACACAGGTTCTCTGGATAATCCATTTGAAATCCTCGCAAGAAAAATAACAGTTTACGGCAAATTCGTAATTTTTTTTTGCATGTAGCAGTAGGAAAACACGTTGCCACAAGCTTTAAGCAAGTCAGAAAAAGCTTGCAGAATAGTGAGAACTGAAAATGATCTCTGATCGAAACTAATATTTTTGGAAATGTGGGCTCAGTCTAAATTGTTGCGTGAAGTATCTTCTACGAATCCAGGGCTGCAATCGATCTTAAACAGCTATGTCCAACCCGCGGACCGCATGCGACCTAGTCGAAGGTTTTGTGCGGCCCAGTTTAGGTGTTCGTTGTAGTAAAAGTACCCTACATACTAACAACCTGTCCTTATTTTCATAATTGTGAATTTGACATTTTAATGCAGGTGGTCTTCAGTGCCACTTTATCCCGTCTATTGCCATTGCAATTACGATTCGAACGCTTTCAGTACATTAGTTTAAGCTAAATTTAGTTCACTAAGATTGAAGTAAGCCAATCAATGTGCGGCTCTCAATAATATGTCATGCAATGTGCGGCCCTGGTTAAGACATAACATAATTTTGGGTTGGACATAGCTGATCTTAAAACAAGTTGAGTCGTTTTTTATCTCGAAAGTCACAACGTCCGGTCAATTAAAAGCTGCAACGTTTTTTCAGCATATAGAACCTATCCTGTCGTCAAGTGAGAGCGAAAAGAGACGCCGGGCTTTGCAAAGCATTAACGCCGTATTCAGGATGTATTACAAAGTGTTTAATGTTTCGCATGTAAGTACCGGAAGCACGTTTTACGATGCGTAGATGACAACGTTGGTACAAGTATGCATCTCTTACGTCTGACGTCAACGAGTTTGTACCTTCACAGGTTCACTTGTTTCCGTCAGTTTTCTCCTCCAGTTACTTACGCTTGCCGCTAAGAATTCGCGAAAGAGCAGTAAACCTTCAACATGGGCTATGTACCAGTTGTCAGAATCTTGTCGCTTCCACATAATCATTTAAACAAGCATCGCGTAAGTTTAATGAGTTCGGCCTTGACAGATGCATTCACGCTGCAGTCACTAAGCGCACTGGGCAAACACTTGTTTTTTCGACATGATGTATAAACGTTTTATCCCTTTTTCTTCCACGTTAGTTACGTCTTCGTGAGGAATCGAGCCGGACAGCCGGTAAATATCAGGGCGTTGTTGTACTCGTCTGGTTTCTGGCCAACTTCCCTGCTGCATTAAATACTTTTTAATGTGTCGCGCAGTCAAACTCCGAGTTACACTGCTTGGGATTGCTGCTCGCCAAACTCGTGGCGTGCTGCTGCGACGAAACGCCGTCGCTGAGAGTGGAAGCCATTGCCAGTATCAACGCCTTGATTGCCGTGCAAAACAAGTACAACGGTAAGCATCGAAAAGCGCAACGGTTGGAAATTCGGATTTATCGCCGTACGGTGCTGGATCCAAAAAAACGCGAACCCACCATTCCTCTGTGTTGCATTGTTTAAGTTCGTGTTTCAGCCTTTTCTCAGGAGTCACCCGGAAAGAAGCTAAATGGATGTAGCGTTTGTACAGAGACTGTGAAGGATCTAAAGCCGGGTCGCAGTGAGCCTTTAAGAATGAACATTTTGCTTGCTTCTTACCTGCTGTGTTCGCGTGTGTGCTCGGTCCGTGGGGGTACAAGAGCAGCATGTCAAATACAATCATCAGCTGGCTCGTTCCCTGCTGTGGCTGGAGCAGACACGAGAGACCAACTTCGCTTGTCGTAAGAGCGAGTCCAGCTTAATTTTTCGAAAAGGTTTTTAAGTTTAAACCCCGCCATGTAATGAGCTGTCTCTTTGAACGCGGGATGGTGGTTCTTCTCATTAGGCGAGAGTTTGTGGGTCAAGGGTGTTGACAACGCCCAGGCGTGTTAATAGAAATGGTCGAAATACGTCGTTCGACCAATAAAATATTTTTGTAAAGCTTCTCAGTGGAATGACTTTTGCAGTTCAGCTTGTTTTTCAAAGCGTTCAACTGCAATATTTGGGTTATAGAATTCTGCTCGCATGGCATGTGCTTCGCTGCTGTCAAAGTTGCAAGACAAACTGCCCATATTATGTCACAATTTAACCAATGTCGTAATAGTCAACAACAAAACTTCTCTCTAAGATTTTTTACTACGTCTTTACCAGGATCGGCTGCATTGGTCCCAAGCACATCTTACCTTGATTGCTGCTGTGTGGAATCACGTTTTTTCTGGTCACTGCTTCCACGTTTTTATAAGTTTTTCACTGTATATGTATCTTGCGTTTAATTTGCTGTGACACAGGAGTCGAAAGCGATGGCAGCGGCCTTGACGCAGAGTTGGACGTCATCGCTACTTGCCTCACCTGCGAGGACCCGGGTTCCATGTACGGTGCGGTTATCGATTTGGCCAAGGTTAGAACGCTTTATGAGATTGAAAACTATGAGCATTTCAGAGTCTGCTGGATAATTTATTCTAACTGTTGCTAAGGTTTTAGATAGTTTATTTCCCGCCATTTTTATTCAGAGGAAAAACGAACGGTGCGAGCAGCGCTTGAAAAGGGTGACGTCGTTCCTGCGCGTTACGATGCATTGACAGCGAAGCTTTGTTTTTCTTTTCAGTTGCTTTGCCTCAAAATCCCTTCCGAATTGCTGCAATACACCCCAAATTCATTTACCATGGCTTTGATGGACGTCCTCATCTGGCCATATGGGCCATCAGCGTACGGGGCGTGCATGTTGCTCCACCATGTGGTTGACAGCCGAGGAGCAATGTTCGCGAGTAAGGTACGTCACGAACGGAACTTCTGATGAGTTGAAAAAGATATTCGCCCCCATGTTGCTGTTTGTTCGGAGTATATTAATGCTTTTCGAATTTTCGCAAAACACCCCTCAAACCTTTGGTTGAAGTGTTTACGTAACCAAACAGTGGAGATTTTCTGCGTACGAATTTCCTGACATTGCCACAGTCCGTAGAGCAGCACGGTTTCTTTGTAAGTTTCGCCCTTTTGTAACGATTTACTGTGCATATGGCAGAACTCTGCGAGAAACGATGATTGCTTTAAAAAAATTCTTAAGCGATCCCGGGTGAGAACTACGGTCACTTTATCCATTTAAGAGGTAGAACCACCCAGTCATCAGTATACCGCACTTAGCATGCCCCAGAGTGACCCAAGGAAAGCAGGGGTGATCAGTATGTTGGGTCAATGCTCAGCTGCAGGAATGGAAAATATTGCCCACCTGCCTATTAGTTCCCCATCCTTAGTCTGATTGCCTTGGTGGCTAAACAGCTCAGTTTGCCTTTCAAGGGGGCTATTTATTCCATGGACCCCTGTAAGCCGTCACCACTCCGGACCAGAGCGGACTTGGGAATAATGATGCTGAAGGGTATTCCAGTTCTGAACTCCAGAATTGCAGCCAAATCGTCGGCTGCAGTAAAACGTCATGCCCAAGACTTGCTCATTCCTCACTGAGCTGCTTTAAATGTGTCTCATTAAATGTTATTAAGTTTCATATGCTTATGCTTTCAGATTGGCTATCTGTTTTTACCAGAACGGCAACTTTTTATCCACCCTGATAAAATGCGTAACCCACGCAAGCAAATATTCCATCAGTAGTAGAGGTAGCAAAGAATTTATACTTGGAGGTTGGTTTAGTGAGACGTTGGTATAAGATTACCGAAACATGCATGCCGTTAGAGATATTAACGGTGTCATTTTGTACTCATCGTTGTAACATAAACATTTAGAAGTGGACAACAAAATTCTAGAGAAAAGGCTTGGGTTAACATGTCGCAAACCAAGACAAGTAAAGATATGAGTTGGTTATTACGTAAGGACGCATTTGTTTTTATAAATTTTTGTTCGTGTCATTACAGGTGGACGAAATTACGACAAACCTGCTCTTGGCTATCCAAAGTCTTCCGCCGGATTCCAAGCCCTACGTCCGCACTGGTATTCTGCAACTGTTTGGGGCCCTCGCGCATCACCATTTGATTGGCTGCGCTAAAACTCTTCTCAATCACCCGTTGCCTTACCACGAGTAAGTCTGCCACGCCTCTTTTTGCTTCTTGATTTAATGCACCTGCCGTCATGTTTGTGCTGTTCATGGCAGTGCTCATATCATCAGCGATAGGTCGGTGTTGTATTGTGTTGACCTTTATGCGGTAATGAGATAATGGTGCTGAAAAAGTGCAAGAACGTTACTGGTAACATAAAATGATAACCACAATTTACATCCTTCTGCTATAACCCTTGTTGTTCAAGCCGACGTGTCTTCTCGTAGTCGTATTAAAAAAAAACTCGTAAGAAGCTACACCTACGGAGTTATGTGGTATCATTCAATGATTTATTCATAGTATTTGATGTTGTTTTTCCTTTGAGGTGGACAGTCGCACATTTCGTGTCAAGGTGTGTATTCTTTCTACCCTGTTATAGGTTATTAGGGAGTTTTAATGCAGAACGAAGGGTTCGTTCTGCATTAAAACTCCCTAATAAGCTATAACAGGGTAGGAAGAGCAGGGTTTCTCAACCTTTTTTCTCCCGTTTATCCCTTGACAGCTTCCTAACATAAGATTTACTCCCTGTTTTTTGTTTACTCACTAGCGCTGTAGAAAAAAACAAAGTATTGTGACTTCAGCATCATTAAATTTACCCCCAGGGTAGGTAAAATTTAGCCCCAGGGGGTAAATTTACCCCCGGTTGAGAACCCCTCTGTTAGAGGTTTTTAGCAACTCCCCAAATACGCGAAATTGAAATGTGTCAGACAGCGGTCAAGGTCCAATCAGCTGCATATGCGTTTGTTTGCCTCGGTCCTCTGTGGCAGTCGATCAGCACACCCAGGCAACGAGGTTTTCGCTTCGGTTATATTAGTACCAGAAAGTTATCGCATTCTCTGGAGACATGTGTGTATTTAGTTTTCCACTGCTATTCCTAGTCGTGTAAGGAACTGTCCAATTGATTTTGTAGCCAGCGAGACCATAATGCTGTTGTCACCAAAGTCAAAAAACAGCAAACGCCAATTACAGAGCGGCTGACTTGTCAGTTGTTTTTTTGGCATTGGTGATAACAGATAACAGGGCTTAAGGGTATAGCGTGTGTTTGAAACTACAGTTCGTGTACTTTCTCTTAGCCTTGTTTTATGTTCACCATTTCACTCGTAAGCTTTTGCTAGCAATTTACCAGACTGTAGATGCGTAAATGACGCGACATCGATTTCCCAGAAAAACACTTTGTGAGCAGATTTAGCTGTGCTGCCCTTTTGGTGTCTTGTTGCTTGCGATATGTTAAATATCTTGCAATTTTCAAAATTGCTGAGAGCAAAAGCTGAGTATGTGTAGAGAAAAGTCGGCACACTGTTAGTTTCGCTGGTGTTTGACACGATTGTGCTCCGTGAACTGCTGGCAGCGTTGTACAGCGAAAAGTTTCATCGCAGGATCATTGTGTCTTGCTGGACTCATCTTGGAAGTGGCAGCCTTCGCTTTCCAGCCGTTGATTTCTTGCTTGATCAGCTCGATCGCTGTCAACCTTACAACGAAGAGCTGAAGCGGAAGAATAAACCGAAAGAGGGTTCTTTCAAAACCGCCCTGGCTCCAGCACTCGCGGTGAGTGTGCTGTGTTCTGCTTTCAGTAACATCAGTGGCGGACCCAGGGAGGGGCAGTTTGGGGCAACTGCCCCCCCAAATGTCTGTGGCGCCCCGTTGAATGGCACTCCTTTGCCATAAATGCGCCCCTATTTGGTTCCCGTGAAACTAGAAATAGAAAATAAAAAGTACATTAAATTAAACAATGCTTTACGCTTGGTTAACGTCAGGACTTACGAGCCGGACTTTACGCAACCTCTTATCGAATGGTACCAACAATGGTATTGTTTCGTAATAGTCTCACTGTTTTGTTATTTGCCGCGTGAGAACTGTCTAGTCTCACGTTAGGTCAGGGTTGCCGATTGGCTCTTTTAAGCCAGAATTTCAAAATCTGGCTTAAGCGCCTTTGGCTTTTTATGGAACTCAAGAAAAGCCAGACAAAATCTGGCTTTTTCCAGTCGGAAAGGTTTGACTCTGGCAAACACTGTCTGAGCTGCATATTCATTAAAATCTCCTCTGACGAGACTTTATGACCACGCATGGTGCACAGAATATTGCAAAGATTTTACTTCTGACCTAAAAATGATCAATGTTATTGATAAGAAACGAATGTACAACAGTACAATTATAGGGAATAAATGCATCTAAGATAGGAATTGTTTTATATCGATGTTTCTGACGAGTTTTAATGTCTATTTTGTGTTTGGTTATGCATGTGTTATGTGTATATGCCTTAAAACTGCTATCTGACTTTTTTGGGACAAGGTCTGTTTCTTTTGGTGAAGACAGGTTGGCAACCCTGCGTTAGGTTTACNAACGCAGTCGCTTTCACNAANCGCCGTTCTCGGCTTGCCGCTGGGCCNTGCAAAATTTGTCAATTTTTGTTACAAGTATATTTCTGTAATGCCTGATGACAGACTCGAAAGGAAAGGCAGTAATGAAAATAGAAATGCATTATGGAAAACTTATACCGACTCAAGATTTTCGAGGCCTCAAACGAAAAACCAGTTTCAGGGCTGTTGCCAGTGCACAGGATTGCCAGATAAAAAAAATTTGTAGCCGAACTCACCTCAAAAAATAGCCAAACTTCTGGAACTGGCGTATCTTTAACAAAACGAGAATTTTTTCCCTGGAAATCAGTCGTTTACAGCTCTTTTATCTTTCGCCTTGTATTTTATCAGAAAGCGTATAAGTTTTTAACATTTTCAAATTTTTCTAAATAATCAGTTTCAACATTTTGCAAACATAGTTTATAAGTGTTTAATAACATGATCCTACTTTAAAAACTATCACACTTTCATTTGATATCACGAATTTTCAAAGCATTAGCAAGCTTAAAAAATAATGACCGGACATATGAACATATAAGCAAATACGTGCAAATCTGCAGGGCCAAAAATTCGCCAAACCAAAATATTTGTACCCAAACGCTTTCAAAATTCGCCAATATGGCAAACCCTGGCAGTTCGTGAGTCCGCAGTATGTCTGCATCGTAGTTTTGCAACATAACGGTGAGTAGATGAGTTTCTTGGCGGAACTAACCTCTGAACCATAATGCACCGTGTGAAAAGTTATAGATGTACGTTAGCAGACAACTTAGCCGCTATCTAACAAAAATGCATTCAGCGTGCTCGATTAGCTCAAAAAATTATGACCTAACAATGCAATTGTGCAACTCCTCACTCCATAAACATGACTGAATTACTGCGTACAGCGACGCACCTCAACAAATCATGGCACTGAGCTCTAACCAGAGGCGTACGGGGACCTTTAGGTTTAATGGAGGGAAAATTTTCAATTCGCCCGAATTTTTACGTCACTCTGAGGAAAACGAATAGGAAAGTTTTGCAGGGCGATGGTTCTGCTTAAGCAACTTGCCCAAGCATCGACCAGTTTTTCCTGAAATTTTTTGAATCCCCCCCCCGCCTCGTACGCCTATAGCTCTAACGCAGAAACTTTGCCAAAATACTAGCTACCTACAACTTGGTGGAATGAATAATTGGTTTTATACGGTCAAGGCAATTTTTGCTCAACATTTAAATATTTGCAGTCCAAAATTGGGGAAATGACGGCGCCTTTCGCCCCCACCTGGCTACGCGCCTGGCAACAGTGACTAATGGCTGTGTGGTTTTGATCCTTTTGTTGTAATTGCCAACCCGTAGACAACTCACGCTGGCCACGAAAAGGCAATTTTGGCAAATCTGCAAACGACAGCAAAATGCTTAGCTCGTTGGTTGTTACATCATTCCGCTTACATTGCATAAATTTGAGCAGAAAAGCAATCTTCTGGTGCAAACTTTTACTCTTTTACTGGTGACTGTGGTGTTGGCGGAGGTTTGTGGTTTTTAATTGGTCATACGCTGATTCTCATCTGTGTTTTCTGGCGTGGCTGGATGGAAGCAGATCCATCGCCAGATCAACAGCATTGAGCTTGTTTGAGGGGCTTCGTAATTGTATACAATGAATTGGAAAATGACTTCAGTAGGAGACTAGAGCCTGACTTTGGAGGTATTGATTGTGAGTTTGGGGGGCTCAGCCCGCTGCTCCCAATTCTGTTGAACAGTGTCACAACTGTATTTAATAACCTGATCTGGTGGGTTTGATGTTTTTTTTTCTTCACATCAGCAATCCAATGTCGAAAATGTGAAACGGTATTAAACACTTGATGTATTTGAGGACAATATGCTTTAAGGCGCAGTGTGAATCTACCATGCGATTATGAGATCGTTTTTCACGATAGCCAGCAGAGCAGGGTCGTCGCCAGCGGGGGGGCCAGTGGTGCCCGGCCCCCCATTTTACGTTTGGTCCCCCGGTTGTTGCATACATCCAATACTGTATTTTAAAAATGTGGCCCCCCCTTCTGGTTTTTGGCACCTCTTTTTGGTTTTTGCCCCCCCTTGCTGCTAAATCCTGGCGACGGGCCTGCAGCAGAGCTACATAAAATGGGTGTAATGTCCTAGGAAAAGCCTTTAACTCACGTTTTCTTTAATTGTCGCTTCAGCAGTAAATAAGTTTTTCATGTGCTGTACATGTAACTGCACAAGCTTCGCTTGGAAACGTGATCGTCATTTAGCTTTTTGTTTGAGTCCTATCGTGGAACATGAGTTGTCATTTCCAAGTTTAAGAAGAAACATCCTACTTCTAACCGGGTCAGGAATACGATTCAGACAAAGTTTTTAACTGATTTTGCTACGGATAGCCAAAATAGAGGCAAACACTTGCGCGTAGCATGCTTTAGGGTATACCTTTTGAATATATTTTGTAGATGCAAGAGATTGTTTGGGATGCCAACAGTGGTATCAGTAATGTGTACAGTAGCTTGTGAAAAACTAGACCCACCTTTTGGGACCCGCTTCAAACATTTTCTGAATTAATGATATACTGTAACAAGCGCTTTCAAACTGTGGTTATTCCCTGACCAATCGCATAGTTCGTCCAACAAAAATAGCCACTTTCTTGGCCTACAAAAGGTAACCACTTTTGTGCGATACCCAACGATTGTCGCAGACAACCTTTGGTATTTAAGCAAGTGAAGACCTTTTTGGCGCTCCCCTGTCCTCCAAACGCCAGATGCAGCAGGTGATGGAACCTGTATTTCATCTCGACAAATGTCCTATCTCGCAATGTCGAATGCCCGCTGTGTGCTTTCAATGCTTTTACTTTTTGCTTGCCTGACGTGGGTGGATAAGTGTCGATCCACAAGCTCCTTTAGCGCTGAACGTTTTCAATCTGAAACTCCGGTTTCAATTTCTCAACTCTGAAAGAAAATTTTATTACAAAATTTGTTTATGAGAAAGTGCTTCGAGCGGTTCGCACAATACATGCTCGCTGATCGAACCACGGACATGTGCTCGGTGGTCGGTTTTCTACAACAAGCGCCCCTAGGATTAAACCTGGTCCACCGTATTTTAAAGGAATTCGCTTGCACGATATTGCAGATAAGCTGTGCCCTGCAACATGTACTGCGAGCTCCCATCTCTCCCGAAAGTGGCAGGGGTGAAACTGTCGATGGAAACCGTCACAGGACTCTGGCCACTGCCCTTGTCAGGATGGGTTGCATGTTAGACGTGGAGGCTCCCAAGAGCTTGGGTATTGATCCATACAGGTGAGCATGCTTTTGATCTTTGATGGCATTCTGGGCCGGCGCTATCGATAGGCAGCTACCCAAGGTGGAGGAATTGTAAGGGGACCGAAACTAATGTTCAACTTATCTGTACCTTAGGTCAGTTGTGGGTATACTTTTCAATAAGAGGGTCGCATCAGTGAGCCGTAAAAAGTCATATTTCAAAGTCCGTCGGGGCGGTATTAAATAATACAACATATACACAGCCAACACAAGCAATTTAATGGGAGAAAATGTTTCTGGTCGTAAAATTATTCTACTTAGCAAGTTTGCTGGCAGAATATCTCATCATTGCATGTTAATTTGTGTGTGACACCATGGGGGGCGGGTACAGAACCCCATCGAGGGGTGTAGTTAGTCCGCCACTGTCTTAGATTTTAGTTACAAATCATCTAAGGTCAAACCGTGTTTGTTTTTTATTTGAATTCTGAACAAAGAATTATCGTTCGTCGTGTTAAAAGAAAAAAAGAAACATTTTTCAAAAACTCAGCATGTTGTCACGGTCAGCTGCCACAGCAAGATTGTTTGCACACCAAATCCATTCCAAGCCGGAAACGCTGGTTGGATTGATTTGATAAGACCTCTTTTACTGTGCAAAAATATTTTCCCATATACAGTACCTACTTCTGAATAATGCGATACCACAACTCTGCCGTGTGATAAAGAACGAGAATATTAAAATATCGTAACTTTCGCGTAACGTGCAATGTGGACTGTCTCCAGTTCGGGCAATCGCTTTTTAGGTAGAAAGTTAACGTTTTTTCGGTTTTCCATCATCCTGCGTTTCGTTTCAACGCTTTCTGGCTTGCACCGACAGCTGGGTCTGGTGCTGCGCAATCCACCGCGCAGAGTTGCAAGTGCAGCGCGTAAATCCTCAGCAGCAGTTGACCATCAGGCCTGCCAGTCATGAAGTAATTAGGTTTATGGAAATTTTGAAGTGAACCACACGAAGGAAACCAGATGCATCACGTGATGCGCTCAGGTGCACGTTGCTCTGAAGACACTATTGCCCGTTGACGCGGGTGTCTTTCCCCCGAGCATAGCGCATCGATCTTGCGACTGCAATTTTCCCCTCTGATTAGTGTCCTTCTGCCTCAATGGCGTTAATGGTCAGCTGGAGAATGTTCATTTGCAATTGGAGGCGTCGTGAATCAGATAGTTTCCGTGCTTCATTAGCCATGCTGGAGTAAAACTGCTGAATCGCATCCGGCTCCTTGTCTGCTCCTGCAAGTAAGAGATTTGCGGTGATTGCCATTGATGCTGGGCCATGCAACGCAATTCGTTTTGTGCTACTTGTGAAATCTTGTAACTTTTCACAACGTATTTGCAATAGCTCTGCGCTTAAACTGCGAAGGAACCTTCCAAATTAAGAGGGTTGCCAGGTAAGACAATTGAAACATTAGAAACGTCTTACCGCTATAGTCATGACACGCAGTTGGAGTTGGGTCTCAAGAACTGAAAATAGTAAATTTTTGTGTTCCCTTCTTTTTTACGAAAATGGCAGTGCATTTATGAGTTACTGTGCGAAATCCACAATTATACACACACGAGCAACTAAGTTTGGTGCTTCTACCTAAGGAAATTACCTTCTTTTTCCATCGTATTGAGTATCGTGACGGAAATTGTATCCGCATCGGATGCTTTACGCTTTCTATTTTCGATTTTCAACACTAGCTGACTTTCTGCAACAGAAAATTCAGCGTAGAACTGAACAGCCTACTGGTGGTTAAAATGGAAAAAGAAATAAAAAAGTTTGGTAACATAAAGAATGATAGCTGGTGGTATTTTTCAACTCTAACCGGCGTTGCAGCTCTAGTATGCATTGGTGCAACTGTTCGTCAAATCACTTGTAAAGCGATCAGAAAATCAATGAAAATGTAGAAAAAAGAAAATTCGTGATGGATCACTAGTAAATTTAAGGCATCGACCTGCCTACCTGTTTATTTTCGGTCATAGATCACACTTTTTAAATGGCCGAAAAAATTAAGTCAATTCGGTCATAATTTCCGAAAAGGTAGGTTAGTGAATACAGTTTCGGCGAGTTTAAAATACTGTTACGGTACAAATGACCGAAATGTCTCAGTGAGAAAGAAACCGAACTTCTTACAATGCTTCCGCATCTTTGTGCATTATCCCCGAGTCTCATAAGAAACTAAGTAATAGATTGCATTTTATGAAAACGTTTGTTAAACTTCGTAAACGCATGCTACTTTTATGTTTCACTGCTTTCGACTTCTGGTGTTAATTCGCAAAGTACTGTATTTTCCGAAGCTACCGGTAAATAGTTATTGCTCAGTTAAAGTAACAACCACCAAGCACCTTTCTCGGTCGGACTAGCGTTGGGATGCGATGGATCGATAGCATCCTGTTTTGTTACGTCACGTGAGACCTCTAAGGGCGAAGTCGTAGCAGCGTTCTCTTCGCAAGCGTCTGCTGCTAATGACTCCGTTTCCACGCTGGCGCATGTGATCCCTCCATCATCTGAGGATGTGTCGAGTGTGCTTTTATCCTTCTGTGCGTTAGCACGTTCAGGGGCGTTCGAAATGCTTCTGCGAAAAGCAGATTTGTGGATTTTTAATCCGTTTCAGCAACTTGTGGTAGAATTTCCATCCGTTCCAACAAAACATGCCGGAATGCAACGAACGAACAACCAAGCCGTTGGAGCAAGTAAGCACCAAACTACATGCGACGAAGTACAGGAACAAGACAACACTCACGGTCGTGCGTGAAGGAATTGATCGATGAAGCTCATGGCGGAGTATAGACTCCATAACCTGCTCGGCTTTGTCGCATTGCTCGAACGGGCGGAGTTCACTTTCTCCTTTTCTCGTTTGAATTTCTCCCTCAGTCCTTTCCAGGTTTTTTGACAAACGTCTTCTAAAATATACGGCGTTGTATGTTTGAAAACGACCTGAAAGTTGGTGAAGCTTCATTAAGGGAATGCACTCACCGCTCCCTGGGCAACCGCATGCAGCAGATACTTTGGCCCAAGCAGTTGCTCTGGTTTGTTTTATGTGGTACGACTCTTGGCTGGGATCATATAAGTAATTGTATTTCTTTACTTCCGCGATTAAGCGTCTTTTCGACTCCTCATCTTTGAAATTTTGCTCCATTATTTTCACCACAGAATTCTTAAAAATCAGAAAATCCACCAAAAATTTAAATTATGCAGGCAACGATAGATTCATGTGATAATAATAACCAGATACCTACATGACCTTTGAGCGCATCGTGCTAGTTAGAATCGTTGCCGGACCTTACTTAAATTGCTACGATGAAGCTCTCGGGGAATGGAAAATGTTTAGCCATGTCTTGCTGTGTAAACATGGAAAAGGAAGAAATTGGCCTTTTGATCTTTCTTCATAAGAGTGTCACAAATCAGCCGCTCGGTGAAAAGAATGAGACTTTAACAACGTTTTGATTTTGAAGTCAGAAAGGTGCATTCGTCACCATTACAAACATGCAATTTTGTAGTGGTTACATAAACATCTAGTACTGGCCCAGCCAGGAATTTTGTTGGAAGTTGCCAGCCAGTCATTAAGTCACTGAAGATTTTCTATTTCTTAGCTGTTTTGCACGAAGGTCATCTTGATGTCGGCGGTCATCGCAGTCACGAAGTTTTGCCACGACACTTCTGATTTGAGGTCCATCAAATATCGCTGCCTTTTTCTTCTCATAACTGAGACTAGCCAAACTTGAGAACATGTAGCCGAAACATATCCCAGAACTATCAAGTGCTGTGGCATACGCGTTATTAGTCCACGTTTGGTATGTAGTGGTAGTAAAGTGATAATGTTCCGTTTAACCAGGTGACTGTTCATGGCATTTTGGCATTTTTTGTGCAGGTTCATTGCATTTCTTGGTGACCATTCTTTTACTCAATGCTCGTTGGCTTTACAACCCCATTAGCATAAAAAATGTGGATGTTTGGTGCGACCTCCTTGTCGACCTAATAGGAAATTCGCCATTGTCAAATCCACGCAGACCAAACACTGGTGGCCGCAATATTTCAATCTTTCAGCCTTGATGTTTGTGTAGTTCTTCAGGATGACAGTGTCCTGTAGGAATGGATCCATACCTGTTACCTTTGTGGAGGAAGACACATTTTGGCTTCTTTTTGAAATATCAATAAAAACTCCAATCACTTGAATGATATGCGGGCACACCCAAAGCAAGACGACCCGCGCAGTAGATAAGTTGGCCGTCAGGGTGGAAGCACTTTATCAATTTCGCATCTGTTACGATAAAATGAAGCGTTTGCACCGGTTTCAAAAATCTCCTGTAGCCTGGCAGCCAGCAATTCAGCATAATTGTTTTGACCAATTTAAACCTCGGATCAGATAGTTCAATTCAGACTGGCCACACAGCGAGACTAGATCAGCATACCATTCGTCGTGCACTATATCCTCTTCTTCATTGGAAGTGGATGAGGACTTGGAAGAAGTCGCCCATTATCAATGTCTGGGAGTTCGGTGAAATGGGCATGGGGTATTTCATCACTGTAGGGAACAGGTCGTGAATGAGCAACTATTGCGTAATCTATTAATATGAAACATACAGATCGAAAACAACGTGATAGAGGAAATCTAAGCTCAGATTTGGATTCAGCACCCCAAAATTTCTCTAAATTTAATTTTTTTTGGTTGACCTGTGATCATTAAGTGATTGTATCAGCTTTCACATGAGTTCACACCACGATTGATGGAGACAAGCAATGGCTTGTCTGCTGATTGTCGTTGTTAAAAGATGCGCTCTAAAACGGCAAGCGTGATGTTAACAGAGTTCCCCTGCGGAATATTTCAAAACTGTGGTCGACATGCTGCTGCGCTACCTTGCATCGTTTTACCCACAATGCCAATCGTGTCGTAGGAAGCACTGCGTTGTTACATGCTATTGCGTTGTGCTGTGTAGTGTGCTTGGGTTCGATAGTGTCCTTACTAAGTCTGTTCCATTCCTATTTGGTTCCACAATACTTCACAAGTAATCCACCAAAAATGCTTGAACTGTTTTGTGAAAGGACTAGGCCTTATCGCTTTATTCTGGATGCATCTCTAGTACTGTTGGCCACAAATACGACAATTTTGCAAATAGCACGCAAGATTTACGGTATATTGGTCGCTAATTGAGTCCGCTACTTCCGTTATTGTTCGAACATTTGCTATAAAGAATGAAGAGAAAAATTTTAAAAAACAACACATGTTAAAGATAAACCTGCGTTTTGCAGACCACGAAGAAAGATAATCATGCACGACACGCTTGAAAAATGCGTGGGAAGCAAATAAAATAATCTCCGGGTTTTCATCAATGAAGACACGGTTCTTGCGGTTTTGTTGTTTAAATACGCATGAAACAAAACCTCTTATTGTGCCTCAACACACTACGTGTTTTGTTTCAACTTATTTTAAATTAATTAGACTTCGTCTTTGTAAACAGCTGTGTTTGCTCAATGTCTAGTAAATTTATAGCCTACCAGTTGCACTGATCTGGTAAATTCACTCAAGCGAAAGACTGACTTAGGCGTCAGGTTTTTCTGCTGGCACCTGTAACCAGCTATTCCAGCTCGTGAGTTTAATGCGGTTTATCGGTAAATCTTTGCCTTTAGATGGCTGCTTGTAACTTATGCTTTGTGCTTTAACTCCCTTCCCACGTTAAGTGGCCGGTTCAGGGTGGTTTACCCAGCAACACTTAATTTCAACCATGGGTATTTAGCTAAAGAGTGCTGAGGCTGGATTGGCTTTGATTTTGTAGCAAAATTTCCGATTTTTAGTTAGTTCAAAATTTCGATTTAGAAACTACATTAGAAGTTCATGTGTCGAACCCTCTCTGGAGAAAGTTCTTGGTCCACCATACCAAATATCGCAAATCGATTAAGTAAGGCACTGTCTACCGTATCTAGCACTAGGAAAAAAACAGCAAACTTCCGTTGTTGGAGATAAGCGGGAAATTGCCTACACACCTACTAAGGTTAATCAAAATGGTTTTGCCAACGCCTGATACAGAAACCTAACACCACCTGATTGAGGTAGTTTGAGATTATTGGTTTCAAAGTTTACTCCAACGCCATTTCCTTAAGCGAGCAAGATAATGTGACATGGTCTGCACAGCAGTAGCGCCACCAGGCTCTATGTTGCTTTGAACTGTACAACTGAGTGCGTGTAGCAGCTTGTAAAAGCCTGGTTCTGGTTGAACTTTCTAACAGACTGCTGCAACTGATCGATTTTCAACCTTTCTCTGACTCGTCGGAAATGTTGTAGTCTCTGTTTTTTCGCTTGTATGTCTTCAAACACGGAAAACTTCGATGAAAAATTTCGCAGCTTATTACTTTACAGCACGACTGAGTCCACCTCCACACGCCAGCCTTCTCTGCACGTGATACCTCAGCAACTTTGCGCTTAACGTGGTGTAAGTGGGCGGAGTCGTTCGCTCCAAAGCGTGCGTTTTTCTCTCTTGATCAGGCGTAATCACGCGCGCTTGTTCAAGCGTAAAATTTCGGAGGCGTTGACACAGAGGTTTTCGCGCCTCGTTAAGCTGGATAGGTTGGCCACACTGTAGCAAGGTGTGCTTTGGCGTAGTTTCCGTGTACATTAGCGGGGCTTATATCCCCGCTTGCTCGCTTGTATGCTGCAGGAACGAAGTTTTTGCTCTAATTTCAAAAAATCCGCGTTGCAAAGGAGTTGGGTTTATTTGCACACAGCATAAAAACTTGAGTTGAAAGCCCTCACCAATGTAGCTGCCGGCCGAGAAAGCCACCAATTACCGTTTTTCACACTATTTGTTAATTTCGTCTAATATATGCTACGTCTAATCGTTTATTTAATTTTTTAATTATTTACCTCCTTTGCCAGTATTAAAATGTTAGAACCAAACGTACTGTTCTGTTCCAAACCACAAAACGTAGTTAAGACTTTTAACTGCAGTTCAGGATAGTTTTGCTAAAATCCTAAAACTTGTAACCCACTTGTGCTAAAATTATTATCCATCGTATTAGGAATGCGTCCCGGAGTTGGTTGAGTGTCTACAACGCAACATGCAAACAGCAAGATTAATCGCCATGCAAGTAGGTGATCGCATGTTGCTATCATGTACATTTTGGTGTCCACCCCAGAAAGCTGAGTAGTTTGCTGCATGATTGGCTGCTTGGCGCTGCGCTGACAACACCACCGCCACCATCGTAGTGCTGTACGTATGTGACTGTTGGCACAAAAGCAGCAGCCTTTTTACCAATTTATGGTACTTGGAAACAAATGAACTGTCTCATTTAAAAGTGAAGGTAAATTTATATTGGTTTATGTGCGTCGTTCTTTACTGTAAACCGATAATCTGCATATTTTTTCAAGGTGTAGCTTTGAATCCCTTGCCGAAGCATACTAGTAGTCATTTATTGTTTTTGTAATTAAGCCGAAATTGTTAAATATGAATGTTGGCTATTCCTAGCAAGGTAAAGAAAATTAATATGGCAAGTCAGGCTACTCAAGCGATACAAGAATGATGCTAGGGCTATGATTACATAATCTCAGTTGGTATGCTTTTGATATGCCAATTTCGGAGTTACTTCACACACGAGCGGAGTTAGTTAGAAATGTTTGGATGCTGATGCTGGGATTCATTCGCTTCTCACCATTTCTCGCGAATCCATTCTTAGAGTTTCATGAACCCATCGAACTGGTTGTTGTATGCAAGGTTGCATGCTAATAGCTACTACTTACAATAGTGCATGTCGCATATATTTGATGACACAAATAAATAGCTCTAAATATATGAAAAAGCACTTTTAATTACATTACAGTAATTATTATAGCGCAAAGGGACTTTCTTCAATAACTATTATATTCAGGACTAATATTATAATATCAGAGGGACAAGTAGCCCTACTCATAATAGAATTAGCTCTGATTATAATAGTTATTGCAGGGGCTCACTGGAGCTATAAATCAGTTAAACCCAACGGGGCATGTTGCGATTGAGTTCTTAAAACCCCATCATTGTTTTCGAGTCGGTGTCTGAAAACCAATGTTTTGCTTATCTCTTGGAATTATCGCAGGCGTTGGTTGGCAGCAAGTTTTTAAGCAATTAAAACCAACCAACCCACTACCATTCTTCGACGCGCTTCACCACGGTGGCAACTAAAAGACAATTCAAACAACTTCCGTACACTCAAAGACGAGCGATCGGCGCGTGGGCGATAGAGAGTAAGCGCAAGCTTCCGTTCTTGATCAACCAGCCACCCGGGAAAGTGGATGTGGTCGATCTGGGGAAGTGCTCGCCAATCTCTCTTGCCGTGGCACCCTTCGCCGATTTGTCAAGAAGTTTGTTTACCTCACCAATTACTCTTTTGTAGAAGCACGGAAGTGAAAAATTCATAGGTTCAGGAAATTAGTCAGTTTTCATAGATACGACCTATTTCACACAACATCGGAAAATGCATTATCGTGTTATTTCAACCAGTCTCTCACAAGCAATCACACGAAAATAAAGCAAAACTAGTATGAAAACAAAACATCAAAGTTTAATAAAAGGTTAATAGATCATGCTTCAGTGATTTTTTAGCAGTTTGGTCGAAAACTGGAGTTAGTTCTTTCTCGATTGCTCCCCGCATTAAGAATCAAGTTTCTCCGTTTTGATTTGGTTTCCGTGAAATAGAAAAACCCTTTTGCACATAAATAAGTTGTAGGCATTTGAACTTTCGAGAGTAATGCCTATTTCTGCAAGGTTTTTGTACCCAGTAAATTCAGGTAAAAATAGGGTTTGGGGGTAATTTATACTTAATGCTTCAGGTAATTTATCCCTCTGTACGCAAATTACTACTTTAAGTCGTGCCTGAGTTCCAATAATTTCTCGTGCTCGGTTAACTTATACGTAGGGCAACGAATTTTTTGACCTAAAAATTTAAAATTTTGACTTTATAATTTACAAATTTTGACTTTATTTGGACCTATAAATTTTCTGGGTTTGTAACTGCAAAATACTTCAGCATTAGGTTTTGAGGTTAACCCAGAAGCATATTCATGCACTCTATGGTTCGAAATAAAAAAATGTTTGTTTAACTTTGGTGATGATGTGTTGATAAGTAGATTAATAACTACACTAGAGTCAAACCTGAGAACATCAAAGTTGAAACACTATATGCATAATGGATTGAGCATTTACTCAAGCAAGTGCTGTAAGGCCACGTTTCTTGCCTTACCACGCTTATACTGCATAGTACTCAATCATCCAGTAGTGGGCAAAACAACATTATTATGTCAAAAATCCAAGCAAACCCACAATTATTGTAGAATTGCAACAAACATTGCGAAAGCATATCAATATCTGTTGTTGTAGTTTCAATAAAATATCGATAAAGCGAAAAAAACTGTGCTGCAAGAAAGTTTGACCCAATGATAAATTTTGACCTAATGATGAACTTTTGACTTTTGTTGACCTAATAACTTGGGATTCCCTCATGGTATGAGCGTGAAATTTGGTTTGTGGACGTTTCATAGGCTTTGAAAAAGGCAGAACAATTTTGACTTTATTGGTTTTTGGTTGCCCTACTTATAAGTAAATGGCTGCAGAATCCACGTGTTTGATTCCAAGCGTTCATCGCTATCTTCAGGAAAGTGCGCTAGAAAATTATCACTACGGAAGTACAAGCGACCACAAATGAAGGTAGACGAAGCTATTTCCAAAGCACTATTTTTCAATTCCCATCCAGAGCCTTTCATATACTGGCTTACATAAAGAAAATATCTGCATTTTTGCCGTTATACTTTCCAGAAACGGAATTTTTGTCTTCAGCGCGTTGATGATGCTATCTGATAGAAATATAACTCCTTTCCCTTGAAGATTTGTGTGTACTTGGTTCAAACGATCAAAAAACGACGCCATGTTCGCCGATTTTGCAATCCAGAATACATCGCGAGGCATGGCGGGTTTTTGGTTTCTTTGTTCAGTCTAAAAATCCCCACTTGTCGAAACTCAAAAACATTGGGGGAGTTTTGTTGCAGACAACTAACGTACTTCTGAATGCGCAAGAAATTTATTGCTCGTGTAGGATATTTTATCACAAAGCTTCGATAAAGCTCTGCTGTTTCGCGTTTTCAAATTGATTCTGAAACGTCTTTCGAGTCGTTTTCATGATCACCCAACTTACCGACATTTAGTTTAATTTTTGTAACTAATGCTTTGCGATGGAGAATACAGTGAATTAGAGTGTACACTCGTTTCATCATTTAAATCACACCCGTCTGTGAGCCTCGCCCAGCTGCGGCACCATCCGTTACAGATTTACACTTTGAACAATCTAAACCAGGAGTCTCAAACTCAATTGCTCCGAGGGCTAACTGAGGACTTATACGGTTATGATTACCCGAGGGCCGCATGATGACGCTGACGGCACAATGGCGGTACCTGAACTTGAACTTACTAGAAACAGCTTTTGCATCTTATTTCCTGCGAAAGGATAGTGAGTTATAGGGAAATCATCTCTACCCTTCTCTTCCTTCGTTTAAAAGGAACATGTTGACTCGTTGGCCGAGAACTTCCAAACACCGGCGAATAAGCTAAATAATTTAAATGTTAATTATTTGAAAATTCCCAAACAACATCGCGGGCCGCCTGTTTGAGACCCCTGATCTGACCTTCTTTTACAAAGGCCTTGGTTTACTTTGTTGAAAATCGCAACAACAGCTGCATTGTCTCCAGGGGCGTAACGAGGTAAGATGGCGCCCGGGGCAAGAAGCAAGTTTGGCGCCTCCATGTTCGATCCTGTGGTCTTTTTGGAAGCAAATGTACTGTATTGAAGAAAGTACTTGTGACATTGTTGCGACTTTTCGTCGCCCCCCGCAGTCATTCGTAGCCCCCCGCAGTTATTCA
>JGI24021J15306_10000052_pt1 | contig 47561 bp, 27 predicted proteins | sample Ectturendosymbi1_FD_15306 | JGI IMG/M metagenome (IMG submission 15306)
TTATAATAAATATCACGGCCAAAGCAAACGATACAACTGACATCTTGCAAACGTTTCGATAACTACTGTTATCATCCTCAGTGCATAGCAAAAGCTATAATAGCAAAAGCTATTTTGCTATGCACTGAGGATGATAACAGTAGTTATCGAAACGTTTGCAAGATGTCAGTTGTATCGTTTGCTTTGGCCGTGATATTTATTATAAGTGCAGGCAGGTTAGGACTTCGTCCGGAAAGTAGTGGTGCAGGCAAAACACTAACCAGGATAATCAAAGTTGAAAGTGTTCGCACAATAAGTGCAGATTTGGCAGGGAAGAAAAGAGTTGGCAGTAAATGTAAGCATAATTGACATCCATACAGGGGTACACTAACTGCAGGTGCAGCTGGTGTATAAAAATTTTTATTCGACCTAGCCTGCCTTTCCAACTCTACTGTATCCTGGTATCCACACTTCCAATTCTGCTTGGTTTCAGGACTGCACCACCAAATCTATTACCTGCCATGCTAGTGTTCAGTTTGACAAATTGAATGCTTGAAACTTGCTTGAGTAGCCTAGCTATTCGCCTATACCGTATTTTGCACATTACTTTCACGAACACCAATTCAAAGCGTTCATAATTGTGAATCATACACACTGTCGAAACAACCTCTTGAATGCACACCTACAAACTGCAATTCATCCACGGTTGCCATAGGCACGCTTCATCGAGCCGTGCGGTTTCAGCGGGAAAGTAGAAAAAATCCTACTTTCCCGCAGGGACCGCTGGAGTGAGAACTTCACCCGCGGGCAACCCGCAGTTGAGCCATCCACGGCGGCCGCAGCATGTATGCATTGAGCACCCGCGCGGCCAGGCGCCCCCGGCGCGAAAGGTACCGCAGCCGCGCCGCAGATGGCCATGCGTGCATCGGCCTTAATATACGCGGCCCTCGCTAACAACAAGTTTTGGATGTGGGCCTCTGTAGAAAATGTTTACCTATCCAGGAATTAAATCAAAGCTGAAGGATACCCAGCGCGGTTTTCGTCCTGGCCATAATACTACTGACCAAATATTCAATTTCCAGCAAAATTTTGATAAATCTTGGGAGTATGCCAAAGAGGGTCTGCAGATGTTTTGTCGACTTCGAGAAAGCACACGACCATCCCTCTTGAAAAGCTTTGGGCAGTCACCTTCTCTTTTCTTGGTAAACAATGGCAAACGAAGAAAACACATGCTTGTTAACTTGTGCTTGACGAAGATCGTCTAGGTTTTAGGCAGGCGTCTTGATGTATTTAGCAAACAGGTTTAAAAAGTTTATCACAAAAGAAACATTACAAAACGCGAATAATACACCCTGCCAGAATTGCTATTCCTTTCGTCTACTTGCTTTGTAACAAACAGCAAACAATTCAACCCATTGTGACCGTATTCACTGGTCATTTGATCGCATGCGAATAGCTGAAGTATCGGACAAGCTAGAAGGCTTGAGTTGTCGTTGATGATTCTCTTGTTGAATATGTGGCGAAAGGTAGTCATGTAGCGAAGCAGTCAGATTTTCGCTGCATGTTTAAAAATATCAGGTACGCATTTTACGATTTTAGTGAGTATAATTTGTTTTGCAGTGGCTCCTAGATGTTGATGATCTTTAACAAAGGCAAGATGGAGACAGTCTCCAAATGGATTGATATGAATATCACAGCGACGGGTATCGCCAAGAGAAAATTTCCAGCTGGATAATAATATTCCTTGTTGAGGCAGTCTTTTAAAAAACTAGTATCTAATGTTATTCAAGCTTTACCAATCTACAACGCACTTTGTTCAATCGCACTTTATAGTAAGGGTCTGCTGTTTCAGACTTGCTCCATTATTGGGTTGCCTTCGGCAGGCAGCATCGCGTTTCTATTGTTTTTCGACAAAGCTCTACATCTGTATACAATTGAAATAGTTCAAAATACTCTCTGTCACTGCCAATCGCCCGTAACCAGGTTAATTGAATGAGGATAGCTGCTTGAAAGCAACCATTTGTTACTTAATTTGAGGATGTTTATGCCTTGTCATTTACAGTTTGGGACACTTGATATTTTGAAGAATGTCCGCAACCTTCCAACGGCTATCTCTTTCAAGGACGGTAGTCTCGCAAGCTTAAGCCACGAGCAAACAAAAACGCCTCCTGAGCAAGTTGTTCCTGGAGTGATTGAGCAAGAGCAAACATTAAAATATACAAAATGTAACAAGGAACGTGTTCAAGTGAACGTTCTCTTAAAACAAAGAAAGGATATGACTGGAAAGAAGAGGTTCGTTTATGCCACATGTTAAAGGACACGTTGTCAGAAACATTTCCATAATGGTGTTAGCTGAAGCATTCAGTTTGAAGCAATACCATGTCATAAATGAAAAGCAGATACTATGCAGGTTTCTTTGCGTGGGTTACGATTGACATGCTTGTTTTTAAACTTATTGCCTAAATATTCTGNCAGAAAAGCTTGAACAACATTGTGTTGTTTCATGAAACGCANCAGGTGTACTCTGNAGAAAGAAAAGCACGAAGTTGAAATGGAGCAAACAAACGAATTCAAAATAGTTTTCGGGTTTCGATGTGTCACCGTGCCAACCAAAGGTCACAAAACTTTAGTCAACACTAGCCTTAGGTCCATTTACATTTATTATTTTGTTCAGTTCTTCAGACACTGATGGCGAGAAAAGCGATAAGCATCACATCATGAACAGTCATTCACCAATGAGCAACCTTCCTCCCGAGACGCGAGTAAGTTTTTGGTCGAATGGTGAGAGCTTGTTTACAAAACAAACTGAGTAATGAACTGACTGCAGCAGGTCACAATGGTGGGATTACTGGAACCTTTTTGCTAACCTGAAGTGAAGCTGCGCTCATGATGCTGGACAGATTGCTTGGCTTTAAGTATGAACTAAACCTTAAACGTACGGTTTCAATGTATTCGGCAACTGTTGGAGATTTTAAAACTTTTAATTCCATGTAGGTGTAGGCACAGATGTCTGTGCTGCCCCATGTTAGTAAATGAGTTTGACTGAGACCGTGCTTATACGATTGCTGATGCGCTTTGTATATCATGTAATAGGCCTACGTTGGTGAAAGCCATGACACGAAAATATCGATCAAAAATGTTTAGAAGTATTCACAAGTTTTTCTGAAACTACTTCAAGTGCAGTGTCGAATGAATCATATTGAAAATATTGTTTGAGTGTGGTTAGTGGTACTGGCCATGTCAAGACCACGTTACTAAAGAATCATTCCATCCGCATGTAAAGTTCCAATGATTCGTGAGTCAGTTTTAAGTAGGCAATGTTGAGAATGTTTCTCGCAAACGTCTTACCCAAACAAACATCCTAGGATTTCCTGTAGGACTGGCTCAATATAACAGCCCTGAAGATATTTTATTGATCTATTTTAAAAATCATATTCTTAGTGTTGTTTTTAGTAGCACAACATTTAAAACATGGGAAAAAAATTGATGCAAATCCTTTTGCAATTCACGTTTTAAAAAAAAAGCAATAAATCTGCTGTTGTTAAATACAAAAAAAATTCGGCTAAATCAGAAATATAAACTTTGTGTGGTTGTGGATGTAGATGCATGCTCAACTACACGATTTGCGCAACTCAATGGACCAAGATGAGTGGCGATGGATCACATTAACTGTTCAGTTTCCCGTGACTATTGTTATTCCACTTAGAAACACCGAAGTGCAACCAAAGCTTTTGTACACTAATCAAAGTTTTGAGGTGAAAATATTTTTAAAAGTGTCACCGCGGCAAAAGTTACAAAAACTTTAAAGGAAAAAAACGCGGGTTGTAACAACTTCTGCTTGCTATGGCGTTAGAAGCTAAAATCTGCCATACATAGACATTTGAGCTTTCGCGAAAAAAATCTTTAATATACTACTCTCTTGTGGGCATGGACGTCGCAGGTAGTGAAGGTGTGAAGGTGGAGGGCAAGCTCCCCCTGGATTTTGAAATGTGACATTTTCTTATTAACTTTTTAGTAGAAAAATGTTTTTCTGTTTGTTTCTACTTGGTAAAATAAAATTTCACCACTGTTCTCCCACCATGGAAAAATGCTTTGTATTACCACCGGGAAAATCCACGACTGTCCCATCCGAAAAAAAATTATTCCGACTCCTATGCTTGTGAGCAATCTAAAAATGAATCAAATTGGGATAAAATAAACGTGTAGTCTCAATAGTACATCGCACTACAAAAACTAACTGTATTATTGACTTGTTCAAAGACAATTTTTGGAAATTGTGTTTCATGCAAATAATCCTTAGCTTACTTTGCCTTTACTTTTCTTTTAGCAAGCTGTACTTGGTCACTGCAAGCAAAGCTTCAAGAGATCATAAAACTAACTGACGAAAAACTGCAGTTTTGCTCACTTTAAACGCAAAGATTAGCAAGCTTAGCATGATTTGCGAGAAAGGAAAAGGGTCATGGGCATGATTATGTAACATTCCAATACAGTTTAATCTCGAAACCAAGCACTAAATGTGCAGTCTGTAAATTTGTTCCCTGTATGCAGCATTGCCGTTGTGATGTCACATATCCTTTAAACCAAGGGTGGAAGCTGCAGCCTGCGTGACCATTTAACATGGCCCATGTCACAATTTTCTTTCCCCAAATTGAAAACTAGCATGACGTAAATCTTAACTCCAAGATAAAGCAGATAGCTAGATACAGTACTTAGAAAATAAAGCAAGAGGAGTTTCACTCGCTCCCTCAGATAGTGGTTCTTTTTATTGTCCTTAAAAATATCATTATGTGTACTTTTTTTTCATTACAGAGTAAGGTAAATTTTGAAGTTTTTTGTGGCCCATCTGTGATATTACACAATCTATGCCGCCCGTAATAGTAAATATTTTCCCCACCACTACTTTAAACGCTATATGCTAAAAACAGACCAATTTCCACGCATAGGTTTTTGCCGAAAATGGAAGTTTTTCGTAATAACAACAGTATAGCAATTTTTCACTTTGTGTAGACTGACGAAACGTTCCGATTTCACTCTGCTAGAAGTCCGTGAGAAAAAATAACAACACACTTCTGAAAACAAAATCTTTGCAGATTGTTTCTTCTCCGTTGATATCAAAGGGCCGTGGTCCCAGCGGTGTTGTAACGGTAGTCTCATTACGAATAAACGGAATGGAGGAAATATGGCACAAATGCTCATCAGAATCAGTCGCGAGGTCTGTGAATATTTGACACAAGTTTGTAACATTTTGCAACCAGAAAATTGGAAATGTGTCCGGCATTGAGTAGTCCAGCATTATGCAGAAATTACTTGAAATATGAAGCATTGCTGCGAATCGATTGTTTCTCAAGTTGGATTGTGCGGAAGCACAACTGGAATGAATGTAATTTTTTACCAGATAAAAAGATCGCGGTACTAGTTGAGTTAAAGTTTTTTTCCATAAACAAGCAAAAGACAGCGAAACTTTGCATTTCTCAGATAATTTTTCGTAAAAACGACAAAATATTGCTCCTTTTCATCTGAAATGTTTATTTTTGGATCAAGGAGGAAACATAATTAAATAATTCATTTTGTCCTTTGCTTTGGTTTGCAGCATGCTCACAGAATATCGCGATATCATACTGCGGTGCGTCAAAGATTTTCGAGGGTTCGAAATATCATCTCATGAAGACCAGTTTCTTATTGTTTTTCAAAAGCCATGGGATGCACTGAACTGGTACGAGTTTTGCTCTTGTCACTGATCGTTGTTTCATCTACATTTAGTAAAGTGCAGAAACAGACTTATAGGGATAAATATACTTGGTTGTTTCTAGTTGCTTGACGGTTCAATCAGCTCTTGTGCAAACATCATGGCCGAAAGAGACCCTTTCTTGCTCTTGCTCTACAAAATTGGAAGAGCCCCGCGGTCTGGCAGGAAAAGGTCTTTTGTTTAATGGCCCTCGAGTGCAAATGGGGGTGACGAGGTTAGTGACCTTAAAGTGCCTACTCGGAGTGCAAACCAGATGTTGACATAGCAAATAGCGATATAGCGATAACAATACTTCCCTTGAAGTAATACAATGTTGCATTTTTGCTTTCTAAGCAAGACCTTTCTTGGTATGCGGTTGTACGTGGTACACCAAAACAAGAATTTCGTTTGCAACATTTCCTAAATGTTTAACGCTAAACATTTCAGTAAATTTATATCCAGGAACAAACGTGTCTCTACCGGGTATATGAAAGATTTGCGATTGCACGCATAACCTTCTAATGCTCTTGCCTATAAAAATATCTGCATAAGCAATCTTCATGAGTGAAACTTTCCTAAACAAGATCAATTCTTGATATATACGTTTATTTGCATTTAATTGAGACTAATATTTCCAACGATAACAATGTTTCCAATTCTTCCAATAAAAAAATGTCTGAAATGTAATTTTAGTGGTAGACAGAAATTTCTGACTTGGTTTGGAAAATTGTTAAGAAATAAAATTTTAGAAAGAACTTTTTGACACCCGTGGTAATTGATATACAACGCATATTGATAAACTTCTTAAAGATCTTTGAAATAGCAATTATACGGATTGTCTTTCGTTAGCGTTCCACTAACGTTTATATGGAATAGTACGTTGAGCGACGAAATTTTCAAGACAAACGAGTAAGTTTTGCCGCTGATGCTAATATTTCCTATGAAGCCAAACTTTAAAAATATGTTTCACACAGAGGCAAAGTCTACTCTGAATACGAATTTGCTACAGGAAACACAAAGTACGGAGGTTCTGAACTTGATGTGGCTGTAGGAATTGCCCGAATAGCTAAAGGTATGCTGTAAGTGGTTATCGCTTTCAAAATACATAGGTATAGCAAATTCCTGCAACGCGTTGTTTAAGCCAACTTGACCAAAGACAAAAAAACGTTACAAGGCGTCTAGTATTTTTACAACTTTAATGCTTTTATCACAGCATTTACTTTGCTGTGTGTCACAAACATAAGCGGTAAGTTTGATATAATAATTATCATGACAACTATTATACCATTTTGGCAAAGTTAGTTTTGCTTTCAAAGATCAACAGATCTGTTTCTGTAAAATACCATAGTAGACCACAACCAACAATGGTGAAGAGCTGCGGCCTTCAAAGCTAAGTTTACAGGGTGTCAATCCAGTACTACAAAGCATGAGCATACTTTAAATCCCGATAAAAGCAAATGAAGAATGCCTAACGAAATACCAACACTTAAAGCGAGTAAAATTAATTTTATAAAAGTTGGTATTCGTTCAAAGAAAGCTCACAATCTGCACGATTTTGACATCTTGCTATTGTTTCTCAGAACCAGGTAACGATGTGGAACCCAGTTTTAGTCAAAACGTGTAGGAGGTTTTGAAATACATGTTGGATAAAACCATTTTGAGAATTTCAGCTTGATTCAGAAGACTTTTTGGTTGTTCTTGCCAATGTAACTACCCAAACGTTTAAAGTTCCACTCTGTTCCAGATTACCTCCTTGTAAGATTATATGCATAGATGCTGATGAGTGCACAGTGTTACTGAGCAAAACTGTAAAGCTGCACATAAAACATGATAGTTTGCAGGGGCGTAACGAGGCTAGATGGCGCCAGCGGCAAGAAGCAAGTCTGGCGCTCCATGTTCAAACCTAAGGTCTTTCGGAAACAAATGTACTGTAGTGAAGAAAATATACTTGCGACATTGTTAGGACTTTTCGACGCCTTCCGTAGCCATTCCGCGCCCCCAGCAGTGATTTGTCACCCACTTAGTGATTCGTGATTCGGCGCCCGGGGAATTATGCCCCTCTTGCCTCCCCTCATTACGCCCTGATAGCTTGTTTTCAGTAAATGTTTGTATGAAGTACTGCTGATCAACGGTGAGGTCTCGGTTGCTGCAGCCATCCATTTTAACCAGCCAACTTCATTACATCGTCAGTATGTTGCACTACAATGATTTCTATCGTGAGTTTAAAAATTTCATCGTGTCAAATACTATTCGCCCAATGTTCTGAAACGGCGGCAATGGCTTTGAATGCAATTTTGTGGCTGTGCTTTTGTAGCGAAAACTATAGTGGGAATGTTGGTAACCTGCTATGGCGATCACAATTTAAATGATTTGAAGGGAACGTTTGAGAAATGTTCTTCCCTACCGTAATATGGGCTGGCGCGTTACGAGCAATAAGCTTTGGTAAAACGAACACTGCCCTGTGGCGGTTACTCATAACTTGATTCTTAACAAATTTCTGGTTTGTGTGAGGACGAATTAATTTTTTGTGGCAGAGGTTCAAATACCAGGTCAAAGTCAAAGTTCTCCAGGGATGCGAAACGTACCTGCCAAGGGATACGTGGCCATTACACTTGTTTCATCGATATGTGCAGAAAAATTGCCTGATATGTTTCAAAGCTGAAATTATATATTTTTTACCACCATAAGAGACGCCATTATCGATACACGCTTCAAGTTAACGATACAGCAACTTTGAGCACACCTGTTTTTATGTGTCACAAAAGCATTTTCAAACTTGTTTTTATTTCGTTGTTGTTGCATTTCGTCAACCGTCTAAAATTGTGGATCTGAGCTAGAACCTTTTTTGGGTTTGAAGGTGTAAGAGCAGTTTCATTTGGTGAAGACTGATATACCGTGCAAATGTGCATGTGTTTGAAAGATTGATATACCGCGCAAATGTACAAGTCGCGCTGTAAAATTTTTTTCATTTCACTTTTGATTTTCAAACGTTAGAGAATGTGATAATTTGTGAAAAAGTCTAACGATCCAAGCCAGTTCAAGGGCTTTCCTCTGGTCGTCTAAGGTCTTTTTCAACAGTAATCAGTCAAGTAACATGTCATTTTTGCTTATTTTTATCTCCATGCACGGGCATGTGCATATTTGAACAATTGTCTGTTTTGCAAATTCATATTATTCGCTAATCAGACGTAACGACATAATATCTGATATGTAACAATACATTTTACTTTAGGTAAGTTACTACCAAGGTTTTGTATTTATGTAATCTTGATGGGCCTTCGTAAAAGTATTACTTTCTCCTTACAATAGGTACAGTAGGTATAGCGATTGATGTATATGGAACCTATGATAGTTATTTGCACGCCACATGTCATGTGGGCATTTGCGTAAAGCGTGTTGTTGTAATGATGGCCCTAAAGCAATATCTCATTTGGAGGTGTATTTCGAACCATTTCAAGGATGTTAAAACAAAAGCACGACACAGAAGATGGCACTTCGATCTACCTATCCACGTGGAATGTGTTATGTCAGTTTAACAGTGCATTTCTGCCATTCTCTTGCCGTCTTTGAAATGTAAGCTGCACTTCAAAGGAAAGCTATATGTCAGCAGTCTGTGTGGTGCAGGTGGCCAGATATTGGCCAGTTCCAGCGCGTGGTCGGAATTGCAACGTTCCCAGATATCTCCTTGTGTTAACAACGATACGGGAAGGCATAAAGTTGATGGAATTGAGAAGCGCGTCAGGCTGATTGAGGTACGTATCGCCTTACCAAGTAAACCAGTTTGAATGGCTTCCTTGTGACCGAACGCAATAAAAGAAAAGGTTTAGTTTTTTCCTTCTACCTCACAACGTGTCGATAATTGGGTGTTATTGTAGACCTGTCAGTTTTATCTTTACCACTCCGTGCGGGGTTTAAGTTTTCAATGAAATCACTGAAACCGTTTGACGCGCAGTTCGGAGCAGCACTGCAGGTGTAGATGTCTGACAGTGTGAGGCGCGTGAGGTTCAGACAACGTTCAGATATCATAGGCGTAGCCGGGGCGGGAGGGGCAAAGAGACCATGGCAACCCCCAAATGTTTAGAAAATATAGTCATTTTGTGCTTCGAGAGGCGTTTTTCTAAGCAAAATAGTGTTATTCGTCTAAAATCAAACATTTTGTCTCCCCCCAAAATTTTTGGGCTGGCTACGCCACTGTCAGATATTCCAAATGTTTTAGTATTTTGGACTTCGTAAATATGAAAAACATACAAGCTCTATTAATTTGTCTGAACGTCACAATTTACATCATCTGCAATTGCAGGTAAGGACCCTTTTCGAACCGCGAAATCCAGTTAAGTGACTTTTGGGGCAAATTTCGGCCATAATCGATTTCGCTGGGGAGTCATTTAAGACATAATAATTCATAAGATGCTTGTTTTTGTGTTCTTTCTGATAAAACAGGTGTCGTTACATTTGAAATTGGCAGTGCGATGTCACCATGAGGTCATGGCAAGTTCAGCTGTCTTTGTGAGATGACAACAGGAAGTCTACACTATTTATGTAAAACTTTGTGCAAACAATGTTTACAGCGATTTGTGTATAAGATTCTAAGACCTGCTGATGCAGTAACGCCACATCTGAACATTGGAAACGGAGAAAAAGCATATTTAACTCACTACAAAAAGCTGCTAGCAGTGTGCGGAAAGCAAATGAAGGTTTTCTTATACGAGTTAAAACATCGTTAAGCCGCCATTGTTTTGGTACGAAACGAAAGTTTGGCCGCTCTTGGCTCAGCTTTCAATTCAACAAACTCTTTTTGGTCATAGTGAAGAAAACTTAGTTAGAATGCCAAGGCGTGGAGACTTTTATGTTGAAACAAAAAAATTGGGTTTGAAGCAAACTGTCCTCAGCCAAACGCAATCATAAACATGTGTTTGCACTGAGGTATGGTAAACACTTTTTCATCTACCTGTCGCACTTGGAAACCAACCTAAGGTCCAACCTTCATAACAAACTGTGCAATGGCACATTGTATGAAAAAGTTTGTTTTACAGCCGTGATTTAATTCAAATTTACAAGTTGTGTTACGTTTTTTTGGCAGCGCGTAAGAATCATCAAGTTTTTGGGTTAAATTGGCGTTACACATTGATTTTGCAATATTTTTGTTACTTTAAAAACATTTATCCACATGCTCAAGTCTGAAAAAATCCAAAGAATGTGTTTTACTTTATGTCAACTGAAACGGACGTGTTTGGATGTTTGAAAAAATGATACGCTAGATTTTTGTGATAAATCACTAATGTTTTTCAGCTTTTACCCGTTGCTTTATCGGAACGATCGAAATGGTTCGGAACGTCTTGCAGCAATTGTGGAGAACGCATTCGTCCTGACCAAGGTTATATAAAGGTGGGTAAAAATCAACAACGCTTGCATGTCATTGTTGCAGTGATTGTACGTTTTCTCTTTATATAATTTAATGGAATGATTTACTACCGGTATACGTTTTTTGTTGTTCTTTGGTAACTTCGTTCATTCGCAGTATAGATTTTATGATAAAATACACTATCAGCGGAAAAACATGTTTGGCATTGCAATGGTTACTTTCCACTTACTTTCAATATTAGCGCAAGGATAAAAATGGACGTTGGTTAAGAATTAATTCTGCGCTTCTTCGTACAATCGTTTTTATAGTTACCGTCTAACCTCGTTACATGTATTTTTCAGGCCCTTGGAAGACATTGGCACTTGAAACATTTCAGGTAATTGTTGAAAATATTTATGAGTAACTTTGAGTCCGACTGGTATCTAGGTTTTACTGTATACGTTGCAGGTGCTGCCATTGTAATACGCCACTGATGGACTCTTACATTGTGAAAGACGGATTGCCATATTGTTTAGGTGAGTTTACGCCGCAGGTTATACGGTAGAGGAAACGATACTCCGTGGTAAAAAAATTTAAATGTAAGAAAAAAACAATTTAAAAATTTTAAACTAAAAATGTGGAGCGTTGATGCAGAGGATCAATGTAAATTACATCCGGGCAGTAACAAATCTTTCAGAGCAAACAATTTCAGCTCATCCTGAATAAACTTTTCTGTGCGCCTGCGGTTGCGTTGTTGATGAAATGCAGTGTGCCATCTTACACATACATGGCGTACCATAATTTCAATATTCACAAATGAAGAAAGTTTACAGCAAGCGAAAAAGCAGAAGTGGACTCGCATATTTTGTGTCAGCTATTTGCTTCATGTATAACTTTGCGCCCCGCTTAATGCTTTGGCTTATATTTTGTCCTGAATAACTAATACAATTTGATTTATATTGCCCTACTGTCTGTATAGTTAATGGTAAATTCAAGTAAACAACAACTACTTACTTGCTTTAGATCAGTGATTTTCAGCGTTGTCCAGGCGGACCACCGGTGGTCCACAGAAAGTTCTATAAGTCCTTGACGAAGCATTCACTAACCTGTAAGCAATGCAGTTTCGAGTTGCAACTAGTTGTTCAAGACGTGTCAGCATAGCACAGTGGCCCATCGGATATTTTCTTTGATGATGCATGGGCCAAAATAGGTTGAGAATCACTGCTTTAGATAAAGTTCAATTATTATTTTATTGTTTTATTCTTTTCTTTACTTACGTCGTTGCAATCAATGCCTAGACGACTTTTTCACCTTGCATGCACGGACTTGCCATGGTTGCGACACTATCATCACCGGCTCCTATATTGAAGCTATGTCCAACTACTGGCATCCTGACTGCTTTGTGTGCCAGGTACGTGGTAACGCAAGGGTTGTGCAAACACGTAAGTGAACCAGAAGTGAAAGTTTTTGAAAGCATCGAGGAAATGGATGTATCAATCACCTCTGTCGTTACGGGTAACTCTGCAATCCTCTGCAGTTTTTAAATCGGTTAATTTAATTTGCAGTCTTCCAATATTACTCTAACTTTTCCCGAGTTTTATGTAAGTCACTTTAGGTTTGTTGCTTGTAAGGTTTGAATTAGCGAAAACGATTTGCTTCGCAAATCGCGGTGCGTCCGAACTTAGCTAAGCAACCAAATATTTATTGAACCCGCAAATTTATGACGTTTTTGCCAGAAATGCCGACGTGCTCCCCAAGGGAATGAGAATGTTTACGAACTAAATGCCCTGCCTTTCTGCCTAAAAGTAAGTTTTGTACTTTTTATTTCTTCTATAATGTTTGTATGCAACCAACCTATCTGCCCAAATGCAAGCAGCATTAATTTGCACGTTTGTTTACCACAAACTCTGACATTGTAAACATGTTAAAAAGAGGGTCATTTGTCGTCGGATTCAATCTGCCTTCATATCATCCATTAAAAGTCCTGAGGATTTATGAGATTGATGGGAATTTTTTGAAAACGTGCGAAGTCGCTGAATGTTTCCTAAGCGGTAATATGCGAACAGGTGGTGAAATACGTTACATGTATTTTTTGAGTTGACACTGTTTCACATGGGCACGTTCTTCAGAAAATAGCGTACATTTTCCCAACTATACAAAAGCCCTGAATAGTTATCCCAGATTACGGAAGGTGGATAGAGTTGTGACGATTTGCATCAAAAGATTGACTGAAGCTTTCTAATCAAAAGATTCGCTTAAACTGAGACGTTGTTCGAAGTGTTTAAAAGTGTAAACTTCAATTTAGATGATCGAGGTCCATACGGGTTTAGTCTTAACAATTGAACACGCTCTGTAGCCTATTTGTGCGTCTTTGATGCTTTTGGCGATGGAGTTGAGTGAAGAAGGATGCATAAAAGGCATTCGGTGATATTGATATTAATGCGCACAGAATACCTGTTCAATTAGCAAAATGACTGTTTTATAAAAACGTTCAAGCATCTCCTACCCTCAGTCAAACCATCCACTTTTCTAGAACCGCAGCTAACTCCCACGGCACAGCCCAGCTGTATACTTTGCTACGAATTTTCACTGCTGTTTATTCCCGGGCATGCAAAAGTGTAACATTTCTGCTGAATGGTTGAAAATACCGTTGATGAGACACGGCTTTGTACCAAGTTTCGAAGCCCTGATGCATGCACCATCACAAAAAAGCTTGCTTTCGTATTTCAAAAAATATGCGATCTTGAACAGCCTTTTCATACGCGTATGTGTGCATCAATGTGAGTAGAGCACAATGCATTTGTATGACAAGCATGCGCTTGATCTTCAGTGCTACCACGAGGTGGCGAGCTCGGTCAACTCTGCCCGAAGCAAAGCCCAGAAGAAGTCTTTCCGAAACGATGACTCCGCGAAACGCCAAGCACTAATCAAATCATAAACAAAAGACTCCCACGTTGGTCAAAACTTCTCAGCGTCCCCAGCGCGTCCCGAGGAGATCGATTACGATAACGTCATTGATGAACGCTGCTGTTGGCGTCCGGTCTCCCTAGCAGCGCTGAGTTGATTGGGACCACAGGCAATAGTTAAACGCTTTGCATGTTGATGCGACGATTTTAACGCTAGTGATTTTCGTAACGTGCGTTTTTTGTGCTTTGTGTAAATTATGTGCGAATTAAGCGTTGCCAACTACAGTAGCCTTTAAACATTTCGCGCTACGCCTTTTGCAATTTGCTCTGAATTTTCGTCGCAGGTCTTTCACTAAAGCCAAAGTTGTACTTTATGCACTATATTTTTTCAGCAAGCCCATTTGGTTTGATGAAGAGATTTGTTTTAGTGATACGCTGGTCAGTTTTTTCGTCTTGAACTTATTCTCAGCAAAACTTCTGCAATCAATCCAGCCAGTGGTTGCGACTAGCTCGGCAAGCATCATTATTCTTGCGTGGTAGCATCGCCAACTTGTAGAAAAAGATAACGTTTTAAATTGTAGCAAATTGCAAAGAACTTGTTGTGGAAATTTTGATATCAAGCAATTTTCTGTCAGAAAAGTCAACAGCGTCACATGGCTTGTGTTTAAAATTTAAAGTCACTGCTGTTTCGAGGGAGGTACTTAGAAATTGCTTTACCTTAGACCAGGGGTGAGCAAGTAGCGGCCTGCGGTCCACACATGGCTCGCCACAGATTTTTCAGTGGCCCGCGGAGCATTCAGGACAAATATTCAAATCTGTAAGTTCCTCCAACTCACCACAGCACTGCAAATGTTAGCGCTGAGGTTAATTTGAACCGACGCCTGCTCCGTTAGAAAGTATGGTCCTGCGCGAAACGGGTCTTTCTCAAAGTGGCCCCCGGGCTAAATTAATTGCCCATCCCTGCCTTAGACCATAAACCGAATTTCGCAAAACGATAGACTCGCAGTACGTCATATAAAATCTGCACTGGAATAATGAAATGTATCATTTAGGTTGGCGTTCAACACAGAATTTCACTTCAAGCCAGTAGCCGCTTTGTCCTTTGAACAGGGTTTTGCTGATCTGAAACTTGTAACAAGGAATCGTTGAGAAATTGTTGGAAAATCTTACGTACGCAGTTATTTGTTGCTACAAATGTCCAACAGTCCAATTTCGAAATAACGAACGAACATATAGAAAATTTAATGAGCTGCAATGATGTCTGCAGTATCGTTTAGAAAATATTCACGTTCGCACAAACCCACAAAAATCTAAGCATTCGAGCAGTTTTCAAAGAATCTACTTTAACGCTTGAAAACTTCTCACCCACTGCCTGTTGTGCTATTGGCTTTGACCCCAAACGGCACCGATGAAATCCACAACGAATGCTTCACAGTCCGAGAAGAACTATAAAGCTTTACTGCTATAATTCCGATCCCAATATTGCATACGATGTAATGCAAACATCATATCATGAAACAAAGATGACAAAAGAAACACCGGAACACCTATAAGCTTTTCATTTTTGTGGTTGAAGTTGGAGGAAAAAAAGCTACGGCCGTACGGAGGGAACTCCACGCTGTGCTTTACCAACACCAACTGGAAGCGGCGGAAACCGTGTGAAAAAAAGCATGACGTAATTATCTGCCGGTGAACGCCGGCTGGCAGACTAGGCACGTCAAGGTTCCAAAGAAACCCAATTAGACAGTTGTTGAAGGTACGGTAAACTTTTGCTCTGGCGTTCCTCACACAAAACCGTGTGCCGTGCCAATGAAACGAGGCATTCAACGCAAAAACGAAGTTAGATTTGCACTTTTTCCGCTTGCATGAATGCCGACGTTGTACTCAGTTAACTCGTTTCGAGAACTTACAAAGTCGTCTTTTCCAGATTGAGAGAAGAGCACAGAGAAAGGCAGGAAAGGCCAGTCATTTTTTGTTTAGCCAACTGCGGTTCAGCACAAAAACCGGTAGAAACACAAAGCCTCCCTTAGGAAGTGGATAAATGCGTTGCTGTGCCACAGGTTAAATTATTATTTTCATTTTGCAATGGCAAGCTGTTGCATTTGATTAAGCTTAATGAAAACGTTGCGGATTGGCAGGGTTGGGCGACGAGGTCAGGACTTCATGTCTGCATTTAGTTGACTACAAGCAACGAGGTAAAATAGTGATGGGTGACTTCACACGTATAAATAGATAGTGAAGTCACTAGTGAGAGTTTACTTCATCCTCCGTTCTCACAATAGTGAGTGTAATGTTAACTTGAGTTATGCGCAGCCGTTGCGTGACTTTCGCAGTGAACACCGATTGGCTTCAAGCCAACTTTTCGAGAGTGTCACACGAAAAAAACTCGCTTGCGGTGGTCTTCGTGCTGTCGCTGCTGTTTCGATCTTCTGCGTGGGCAACTACTGCGAGGTGCATTAACAACTGAATATGATTTTACTTGTCAGAATACGACAGGAAATGTATCAGACTACCGTTGTTTAATAGGCAACGGGTACTATTCCACAACAAAAAAATGCTCCGTCTAGCTTTTTATACTTTTATTGTTTAAGCTTAATTTTTTTCTTTCAAGTCTTAGCGAAAATGAGGCATTATAAGGGATTAAACGGAAACCTAGATTTCAAGTGAAGCAAAATGTTTGTTAGGTTCTTTTATGAGAAAGATGGATAACCATTGGGTAAAAAGCTGTATTCCCATGTTTTACGCTGAGCAAGTTTGCTTAAGCTATGCTATTTTTGTAAAATCAAGAAAACGCATTGATACTGTTTCAGTTTCTCGTGTTTCCGCAAAAATTTATCATATTTTATGCTTAGCAATTGGTCCTGAAAGCAAACTCTTAAACACGTATGGGTTTGCGACAACTAAAAAACGCCGAGCTTTAATTTCAATCGTGATGTAAATACACGCGCACACAGCTTAGTCTGGGCGTAAGGTAACTGGTGCTTGCATTCAAAACACTTTGATTCACACTGACCGCTATTTGAGACCTCTTTTGCAACACCATCTTGTGAAAAAGCGCCTGTCCTCTCGCGCTGCCAGTGTTCTTGACACCAAACGCTTCTGCGACGTAGAAGCAAGGCAGTGCTGCAACAGAACAAGTGCGATAGGACGACAGTTTTAGTTAAATCACACTTGTTAGCAAATTGAAGTATTGCTGCCGGTATCTGCGAAAACGTTTTATCGAATCTGTTCATTTGTTTGGAAACAGAGTTTCATTGGCAAACCTTTTCGCAAACTGATTGCCAAGAAATACATTCTGCGGTGGATTGGGGAAGTTGAGCAACTTCCCTATCGGCAGAGATATTCGTTCGCGTGGTCAGTGGAATGGTTCGATGACTCGTAATTCTAGAATTTGCGTTTTGGCATGTTTTAGGTTGGTCTCCGTGAATGGAACTGTGCAGAATCGCTAAAGCGTCTTCGGACTCAATTCAGTTTGTGGACTTGGGTTTGAAAATTACTGCCATCCACGGTCAAGCAGTCATTAGTTACCAAAGGCACAGCCAGTGGGGGTATAAGGGCGAAGGCCCTCCCTTAGCAACTTATCCAATAATAACTTATTTTCATTTTATGCACTCGGTGAGTTTTTTCTTCCAACGTTTTAGTTCTGGGTTGGGTGGATTGCAGAAAGTTCGGCGGCAGTGCTGGACTAGCAGGCGTAGCGACTCATTGGTTAGTTATGAATTACATCGGGGTTTGCGAAATACTCAAGCAGCTTTCTTCATTCCTGCGTAGTCGTACCCGTATCAATGACACCAGCTCGGTGCACCGTGTTTTAAGGGCACCGAAACAAACTGAAGCTCGTGCGCGCTTTTGTGGAGCTAAAGATATGCAGTGCCGAGTATGAATGACCGCCAGCCATTGGCGTAACTAATTTCTTGTTCTCCTAAAGTTTTTATTGATCACTATCAGAATAGCATGTCTCCACGGATAAAAGAGCAGCAACGAGCAACCGGTCGCAACAATATTTCGGCGAATCGCCCAGGCATGCATAAAATAATGACACTGTAAACTTTGTGTAGCGTTCTCTGCGCGAACGTGACCAGAAACTTTATTGTGAAATACCTGGACTGCACAAACGTACGCACGTTTTTCCGGTAGTGCATATCAGCCTCCAAATGCGACGTTTCGAAATACGATTGGATAACTAGTTCTAATGTTTAGCCTGTTGCTAAATCCATGAAGAGACATTTTGCGAATGGTGCGTTGCTTTCGTAACTGACCTTGTCAGTCGCAGCAACAAGGGCTTCGGTCTGTTGTTGAATCACCGCACAAAAAATGAAAAAAAGCGAAAGAAGATTATAATCCTCATCAAAAACGTCAATACCACCGGCTTTGCGCAGAAGAATATGGTGCATTTCTTAGACTCAGCAAAAATGAAAGAAAAGTGGACGTGAGTAATATGCTTACTGAAGCAGAAAAAATCATAGATCAAAAAAAGTTCGATTTAGGCGCATAGTCAAGGCCGTCAAGTTTTACGGCCGTCAGGATTTGCCTATGCGTGGTTATAGAGATTACAGTTACTTTGGCACTGACGAAACCGATCACAGTGACGGGTTTTAGAACTGCATCGACACTGCTCTTTGCTGCTGATGATGAAGCTACAATTAACTCAAGTATGCTCCACACAGTACTTGTACATCAGCTGGCATACGCAAAACAAGATTATTAGCTTGTTTGCCTAGCAAATTCAAAATCAAAATGGAAGTGATGTGGCAAACGTGAAGTACTTCTATTTATTAGCGGACGAGAGATCTGACAATGATCACGTTGGTGTTGAACAGCTCAGCATATCTCTTCATTTTGTCAAAAATAACTAGATTCATGAAGCATTTTTATGTTTCGTGCCACTTACTTCCACCACTGGGGAAGAGTTAGCGGATTGCGTTTTAACAAATTTGTCGCAACTTCGACTAGACTTACACTTTTTACGGGGATAAGAATGCAATGGAACAAACAACGTGAGTGGTGCCTGTAGGGAAGTGCGCAAGAGTGCGCATGCTGCATCCCTTAACAATAGATGGCCACTGCTGGAGCTATGTGCTTAATTTTGTGATCTCTGGCGCATCGCAACTACCTTCGATTCGAAATGCGGTTAGTATTGTTGCAAGCTCTTGTTTTTATTTCGCTGTCTGCGCAACGTTCATCCATTCTGCGAAAGTTTGTCCAAGCAGTAGCACCGACATCTAGTCCAAAAAGTAAACTTACACCACTGTGCGAAATTCACTGGGTAGAAGGGCACGATTATGTTATCACCCTTTGCTTTTACACGTTCAGTCCGCTTTATTAAAATCCTGACCGCTTCAACGTTAGTTTCCACACGCTCACACCAAAAACGGAGGCCATGGGCTGCTCATCGTTACAATATATTACTTATCTAAACACACCTTACATATCATTATCTATACATGCTCCGAAAAGCCTTTACTGAGCTGTGAGAAAACATGAGAATCACCATACACTGCAATCACCGTGCTCCAAAGACTTATCAGCTTCAAATACAGCAAATGTAGATTTATAAATAACACTAAAAAGTTAGCTCGGAGAAATTAACTTCAACAATCATCAACCTTTCCCATATAGCAATACGATGAAAGACTTTACTTATTAAGTTGTCAAACCAGCAAAAAACTTCGGAGATTCTACAAAGGAACTAGTTGCTTCTTGTTTCAGAGACAAATTTTGCTGAAGACGTTTCAAAAGCTTTTTGGGAAAAGTCTGTGTTCTATCAACTTTTTTTGTTGTTTAAGCACTTTCGAAACTGCACTTCTTTGTACATTGCGTCAACATTTAGTTAGCTTAAGTTGCGTAAGCGTAATTGAACTTCATAATTTGCTTGTTCATTAGTCTCATGCATTTTGTCAAAGATTTTTATTTTCAGATCTAACTACTCGAAAACCGCTTATTTCCGTGTTGGTGCTTCGTTCGAACAAAAGTGAGTTGCACCTGCTGTTCATGATGTGTTGAAAGTAAACGCTATTTGTGTCTTGTCAGAGTTTTGAAAAGTGATATGGGGCTGATAGCAGAATATTTTTTTCCGACACCTAGAAACAAAGCGAACGTCAAGCAATACTTTATTAATCAACATTAATATTACTGTGAACACAGTAAGAAGGGAATACCCTTTACACTGATGTTGCAAACTTAGGCAATGACAACATCATCTTGGCTAAGCCTTCTCCTTGATGACGGTTTTGTGCAGATCGCGGCTTATGTTGCGGTTTCGATCCTCCCATGAGTCCTTCGTGGACGCCCCGACGCTNTTAGGCGCGAAGTTGTGTTGGCGGCAGGAGTCACGGTCGCCGACTTCCGTAAGACTGGACGTCTAGACCAAAAAGTGACGACCCTGCAAAAGTCACCCGAAGCTCGAATAGTGCACAAAAGCCCAGCAGCGGTGATTATGTTCTCAGCTTACTTCTTTCCACCACTCCACCGCCTGGAGGTTTTGAACATGAAACGCGACGCCAAAAAGTTGTACTGTGAGCGGCATGCGTTGGCATTGGGCGCAATCAAAGTCATAGCAAGGCGTGTTTGCAAACAAAAACTTTCTTTCACAACAAAGTGGACAACGGCCGGCATGAGCGGAAAGCGCCATTTCAAAACAAGCTGATAATTGCACGAGGAACATGTTCTTGTGCCTGAGTGCTCGAGGAAGCGCGTTCTGCCGCGGCTTCCACTAACACGCTTTCGCCGAGTCTGAAGCGCGGCATTGCTTTGTAACATTTGGAGATAAACGGTAACATTTGGAGATCCACTGGAAATCAAACGATGCAGAATTTGCCAGATTAAGGCATGTCGTTAGAAGCTCAAATGTTACCAGATACGAGTTTCGGGAGAATGCTTTGTTCGAAAATTGCATTTTTTAATCTGTGCAGATCTTTGCTTTGTTCCAAAATTACACTTTAATCAATCATACAGATAGAAAACAAGAATGTAGGATCTACAAGGAAAGAATTTGGTGCCGGGTGCATTCATTTCAAAACAACAAAGTTATGCATACAAATACAATCTTTTTCTGAAGCAACCCATTTTCTGCTGGAAATTATATTAACAATCTGAATTAGGAAAAATTCAATATACTGCATAAGTCATAAAAATTAGTTTCCTCTTGTATGTACATACGTATTATGTTTTGTTTCTGTTTGACACGCAGATCAACTTTATGTTGAAGGGTTTGCCTCTACTTACGCGTTTGCGAATGATACGGAAAGCTTTGAATTGGTAAAGTTAGAAAGAAAAAGGACGGCAGAAATTCACAGATAAACTTTATCAGTTGCTGGATAATTCCTCTGCACGATAAGGTTTCTGTTTCCAAACTTATCGAATTGTTGATGTAAGACGTTTTTGCTCGGACTTTAATTCAAAGCCTAAGCTCGCCATGCTATCATTAAAAAAATGTTTTCGGAGCGAAACGTGAACAGTGTGCAACAAGCCACCGTCTTTTGTTCGCTGTCAGGAATTTCTTGTTTGAAAAAACGCAGACCCTTGATGCTGTGAGTGGCGACAGATGAAAAACTTACACTCTCATCAATATCTTTCTGATAGTTTCAAGCAGTCAACTCACCAGACTGTCTTCAATTCTTTGCCACAAGGGCTTAAGAAATTCCTAGTTATCAAAACTATGCCGCTTGTACAGTAGACCATCAGGCAAACAATAAATTTACCCTGAGCAAGGCGCCTAAGCTTGGGAAACTTTAGAGCAGAAACGTTTTCGCTGTAAAGTGCAAGGCACATCGACCAAGCAGAAAACTCAAAGGCTTATATGTAAAGTTCAGTTGCTTGTTGTACCGTTTGAGATCAAATAAAATATTTCAGTCTTGTGCCAAAACCCCAGGGAGATAGATATTCTTGAGATGGTGAGCTTTAAGAGGACATTATGCAATTTGCGCAATTTCTTTTTGTTTTGGATCGCATTACGACTGGGGGTTTCATTAAGGCCTTTATTTTGAAAAAGCATGTGCATTTGCCACGCAATCCAGAAGGATTTCTGATTACAGTAGTGTTGTCTGATTTCCACGGTTTAACCATGTTGTCTTGGATATTACAGTTGAAAATTTGCACCGATCAAGTTGACGAAGCACCTTCTATAATATCTCAATTCTCTGCTGTCGGCCTTTACTTCAACCACAAAACAAATTTCGAATTTGAAATAATTTTTTGTGATGCAATCAGTGACATTGTCACACTTACAGTTGCAAGTGCAAAAGCAGACGTTGAGCGGGACATTCTGCACGATGTGAGCAAGTTGCACGATCAGGCTCAGGGCTACTGTTTGCATTCAAGATGTTAGAATCGTGTTTGTGCAGCGATGCAACTGTAGGCTTTTCATTGTTTGAACTTATTTTGACAACAGTTGCAGCGTCCAAGCCAAACCAGCGTATCAATGCGAGATGTTCGACTTTTTACAAGTGGTAAAACAGCTTGAAATTCATTCACTTCATCCATACCTGTAATGTAGGCACACTAACAATTTCGTGTAGATAATGGCTTCGTAGGTTTGTTCTTCTGCACCTTGCTACACCAGTTGACCCATTACTGCAACGCCTTGAAGTTGAGACGTCACCAAGTTAATCCAAATCGAATAGATATAAGCGTTGTGTCGGAAATGTTGCATAGCAACCTTGTGCGGCCAAGTTTTCTAATGTTACTCAAAGCATCTTTTGCATAGTAACTGCTGCCTCCAAAACAAACCAGTAAACAGAAGTCAATCTGAACCAACTCTTGGGACAATAATGTGTTCAACAGGGGCCTAACGAGGGTGCAAGGGGGACACAAATATCCGGGCGACGAATCACTATTGGATGGGGGCACCGCATAACTGCGGTGAGCGCCGAAAGTACCCACAATGTGAAAAGTATTTTCTTCAATTCTTCAGTACAGTACATTTGCTTCTGAAAGACCTCAGGTTCGAACACGGGGGGCGCCAAACTGCTTCTTGCCCCAGGCGCCCTCTAACCTCATTACGTCCCTGGCCTGGTGTTAAAAGCATCAGGTTTCGTATAAAGCAAAAGTTTAATTTCTAGAAATTATTTTTGCTGATTGGCACTTTTGGAACATTTGCGTTTTTTCTGCACTTAAAAGTTTGTGCAACAAGGCAAGTTGTAAGCCAACGCGAGGTTTTGGTAGCGATTCGGAATATGCCATTTTGCTTGACTTATGACTGACGTTACTTTCAAACACTAGCAGTATGGCCAGCGGGTTCGATAACACCAATTTGGTATGAGATATTGAAAACGATAAACGTGGTTCTGCTTTGCAAGAGCTATATGCAGCTGTTACATCGTTTGCTGTGAATACAAGGAGGTGTCGATCACTTTGACTTTTGTTCAGGAAATACGTCACTCCAGCCATAGGCACACGATGAATATCACAACGAATAAATGCCGAACCAATCGTTTTTCGTGTAAGAAATTGACAAAAGCGCTGTTTTTCTCGTTGTGCTGCTGTCAGTTGTTCGCAGCAGGAACAAGCAGCTTGGCGGACCATGCTCCGGCTACGAAGATTCCTGGAGGTAAGTCGTGATCATAAACAAGCTGACTGCACTTGCAGGCGACCGTTTGTGTTCAAACAAAGACAGCTATAATGACTCTCGGTCTGGTACTTATTTGCCGACGCATCGACAGAAAGGATAAGTGCGGCGTCGATCCAAAGTAAATCTCGCAATCTGCAGCCGTTGGAAATGACAGTGACCGGGTTAGCAAGGGTGGATGACAGGTCGCATCCGACTTTTTCATGTTGACAAGTAACAGTGATTGGCCAACCCTTCGTATTACCAGGTTACGTGCGATCTATCGTCCACCGTCATAGGAAGTTGTCATTTCAAAGGTGGATGATAGATCGCATCCGAATTTTCCATGATGACCTCAAGTTTAGTTGAGTCTTTTTAAAAATTTTAAATATTAGTCTTTTTAAGCTCTTGTTTATTGTTCATTTTTTAACTTAATAAACGTTGTGGATTTTTGTTTATCACTATCCCTGATACAGTTCATGTTTAATTACATGTTGACCAAAACTGTCCAACGAATTACTGCGGTTTTGCGTTCCACGTATAGCGTCATCACCTTCAGATGATTTCAATAAAATCTGAATGGATCCATAATAAAGCAACTTATCGCCTTGCACGAAAAAAACCACATGGAGATTCGTGATACTGTTGAATTCAAAACTTTCAAAAAATGTATGAGATTACAGAGAAGAAACGAGATTGTTCTAATCCTATGTAATTTCACCAATTTATAGAAAGTATAATTCTCAGCAATTTTTGTTTCATTAGTTTTTGGACTTAGTTAACTCTTGTTTAAACTTTTTTGCGGAACCCATTCTTTCAAAAGCACATTTCTCCTCCGAAAATATGTGCGTTGTTTTGATATGCTTTTATCAATTGACTCCGTAACGAACTACGTTCAAGTGCTGTATGGACAACATCCAGCAAAACCATTCAAAAGGCTGTTTCTGCTGATTGCTAATACCAGTTTAAAAATAAAGCGTGCCATCTTTTTGGTCGTTTCCTTATGGCTACAATTTTTTACCTTTCTTCAGATGTTCGTTTGCTGCAATCACATCTTCAACTGCTTATCAATACTAATGTTCCGACACCAGCAAGCCACTATCTCGCTGTTCTACAATTATTCGAAATTTGCTTTTTTAGAAAAATGTCACATCAGGCCAATTGACGTGGTTTTCGTGATAGATGGGTCTAGGAGCGTAAGGCCTCACAACTTCCAATTAGTGAAGAACTTCGTCAAAAATTTCACTGAGATTTTTGATGATTTTGGACCAAACCATCTGCAGGTTGGAGTGGTAAGTGAACTTAAGGCATCGTTACACTGCTCACTTTTCAGACCACGCTATAGTAAAAACGTCCGCCGTTTGCAGTACGAATAATGATACAGTGCATGCTGGTTAAGACATTTGCAAACTTTTTTAATGATTTTGGTTAAGACCAGGGTTTTTTAAGGTGCTTTAGGGACCCGATTCGGGTCCCTAGAATCGGAGAAAATTATCATCAGATCCCTAGAATCAGAGAAAATCGGGTCCCTAGATTCAGAGAAATCGGGTCCCTACACGTCCATACCGGGTGCCTAACATTTTCCTTAAAAAAAAACCTGGTTAAGACATTTGTAATTTTTTTAAATGTTTTTGTATTTTCAATTGGCTTTTTTCAAATACGACTTTAGTGCTTGATGGGCACGTATACGCATGAAACCGTGATTGTAGGCTGACTTTAAATCCTGGTTGAAAGATATTAAGATTTACGTTCTTCGTCCTCTTCAGGGCGATAGCAACGCAAATTTTCTTTTAAACTAAGCTTTCTGTGGTTGAACTGCAGCTGTAGAAACGAAAAATCTCCGGTAATCTACTTTTGAAAACTAAATTTTAAGCTAATGCATGTCTTAAATTTAATCCTTATGGTAATGTAAAAAAGATGTTGGTAGAGATATACCACCTTTTTCTTTAAAACAAGCGGTCATAAAGTTCCCTTACAACTAATTCTCAAACGCCTTATTTCTCAACGTGATTTTTGCACACAACGTTATTGCGGATTCATCACTTGCACCTGTGTTGACAAAACAAAACGCTGTGATCAACGTGATGGTTGACGGAGCTGCAACAGACGCTTCTGTAAGTTTTTAAGGGTGAATGGTGAACTACAAGTATAGGTCGAAGTTGAAATCAATGACCATCCTGATATTCTATGCTCTTAGCTTTAAAGAGAGAAATAATTCCTATTTGTAAAATCCTTTCAGATTCAATACGGAAGCAGAGTACGGGAGGAAATACGTCTAAACGAATTTTACAACAGAGAAGAACTGTATCACGCAATAGATCGGATTAGATACATGCAGACAGGTAAAATATATTTTTGGCTGTTTTTAGCGTAGCTCTACCCTGTTTCGTGTTGAAATGAGGAAAGCATCACCAAGTGCGGCGAATACCAAAGACCAAATCTTGCTTTCATCTAGTGTAAGTTTTGATGAGAAATTTGTTTTGACAAAAGGTACAAAAAAGGTTTCTTGCCCATTGATCGATTATTATGGTTTTAACAAGTACAACAAATACTTTCAACAGATAAAAGTACCTCCTTGTCTTTATAAAAATGGTATGTGGTCGTTGCGTGCTTAGACAAGCGATTTTCGTTAAATTACAACAGCTTTGTTCGTAGTACTTAAAGCAGTGATGCTCAAACTTTTTGGCTCGTGGGCCACATTTGTCTTTCAGAAACCCTTCGTGGGCCACAAGAATTAATAATCTCAATAAAAATTCTCTAAAAAATTTCTTAAATGATTAAGTTTTCTTTCCAATGAAAATTGCTTCATGGGCCACTCCAGAGGGCTTTGCGGGCCACCTGTGACCCGCGGGCCATGGTTTGAGCACCACTGACTTAAAGCTTCACCTTTGGTTTGCATGTTCTTCCCAAATAGTTACAAAAATGCTCACTCTGTTTAACAGCAATATGTTTTTTTAAGTTTACATGTCCTTTAGGGCAGACCCGATGTACTAAAGATATTTTTGCCTTAAAAAAAATTCTAACGCAACCTAATAATGATACATTTAATACTATATTTTTCAACAAAAACTCATTCGAAGACTTTTTCTAACTGGGTGTGCTTGTCACGTATTTCAGAAAAATTCATGACCGTTTTTGAAGTATTTGCGATTGTTCTTCATGTGCATGCTGCGAATACTTTACATTTTGTCTGATCTGTTGTGTTTTCGATTGTTCATCAACAAGAACTGCCCACCTATGATATTTTAAGATTCAAACGCCGGTTTGTGTAAACCTGACGCCATCAAAATCGATTACTTCCCGTACGGTAAGCCAACTGACGTACTGGAATAACAAAAAGGTGGCAGAGAGCTGACCAGCCAGGAAATGATAACTGCCAACGACGGAACAGACAAGTGTCAAACTTGCTCAGACCAATAATAATATGGCATACCATGAAATGGCACCTATCACAAGATTTTCCTCTGCAACGTAACGCTTTTTCTGTTCAAACTAATTTGTCGTGTGTGCAGCTGGCAGCAATCGCATCTTTTTCGTGTTGCAGTGCAACACTGAATGTGGTTTTCGTTGATTTTGATTAATGGAAAATTAAGAAGAGGATTTTTGGTGACGAGTAAAAAAATTCTCTTCTTAATTTTCCATTGTTCAAAATCAATTGGTTTGAACAGAAAAAGCGTTACGTTGCAGAGGAAAATCTTGTGATAGGTGCCATTTCACATTCAAGCAAGGTGCAGGTGTGGCGTGTGACGGTTTTACAGTTGCCAGCTTGAACCGGAAATACACAAACAAAATAGTGCAACCGTGCAATCTGTCATATCTTTTAAAGAAGCGCAAGCAATAAACCCACTTTGAAAAAATTTTATGAAAAAGTACCCTTTTTCCCAAAACTGCATGGGAAATACCACTGTCGTAGCCAAATGCAACTATGTACAGCCAATCACTGCCCTAAACACACAAGATGATGCATCCCACATGCATGTGAAGTGCGGAAATCTTGTGCGCGGACACTGTTGCAGAGAATGCACTGACCGTTTCAAAAGATCTTAACTGTTAAGCAAACGAATTAACATCTAATGCCAGAGACGTTCATTTCCCGAAAGGTTTGAAAGTCAACCAAGCTCCCCGTTTGACAAACCGCGAAATCCTTGGCAGGAACCATGACAGGGCAGGCGCTGAAACATCTGGTGACACGAACTCTGTCTCCTGAACATGGTGCAAGATGGGACGATCCTCGTGTGCTGCACTTGGCGGTCGTCATTACTGATGGACGGTCGCAGGATTATTCGCGGGGCACTGTGACAAAATGGCAAAGAAAGGCAAAGGTATGAGTTAATTTAACCTTGCACAAATTCAGGGAACCTTGAAACAGCTGGAGTTACTGTTCATAGGTCATTTCGTAGGTCTTAAAACGATATCTTTTTGTCGGCTTTATCCCTTTAGTCGAGACTTTGAATTCGAGTATTAAGCGCACGCTATTTTGACACTTTCAATAAATACCGTTTCGAAAATGAATGGAACCAAGCTTGGATATTCTCTCTATCAGTATTTCCTTAGTTAAACTGTAATTTGCGAGAAAAGTGCAAATCTATCAAAAGTGTTTATAAGATTTTCTTTCAAACTTATTTTCGATTTAACCACAAAATCGTAATAATTACGTGGTATCTTTCGCTAAATCGACGCACTAGCAGGAATGACTGAGGACGTGTCTCTTAGTCTATGCATCGTTATCCGAAAAGATTATGCAGTGAACCTCCTCATTTCTTGAGCTAAGGGCAAAAGTTTCGGTCTTCAAGTAAAACCATGGTTCAATCTTCCCTCCTGTTCAAATATATTTTCCCAACCTTGAGCAATAGGTGTGTCCTTTCATCCCAGACTAGAGTGCACTTATGAAAACATGCGGTTCAGATTAAGTAAGGCTAACAAATATGTGACATTAGATTTTCTGAAGGTTTTTTTCTGAAGCAAAAGCATCAGATTGATAGGATAAAGTCAGGTGGTAGTTTTTATGTTTTGTTGAAGCAAAGGAAGAGCAAAACTTTTCCGAATGGCGGAACGACCCGCAAAAGGTTTGTGTATTTCCTTGGAACTGTTTACAATTTTAGGAGAAAGGTATTGAGATCATAGCGATCGGAGTGGGTCGACGAGCCAATGACCGTGAACTTACAGAAATGGCTTCTTCGCCTGTTAAGGACCACAAGTTCCACGTGTCTAACTTTGAAACAATCTACACAGTCAACGTCAATGACGCTCACAAATGGCTTTGCGGTGAGTCTACAGAAGCGGTGAAAACGTTCATCAGGTAGCTTTTTTTTAATTTTCATTCACGATATAATACTCCTGCCATGGTGTTAGGTTTGTCCTAGTCAAAAGATTTAGTCGAGCACTGCAATTGTTTATTGCTGAGACGACAATAACTGCGTTTGTTTTTAATGATATAACCCAGTGATTCTCAACGTGGTCTAGGTGGACCACCGGTGTTCCACCTGGAATTTCTAGTGGTCCACAGAGAGTTCCATAAACTCTTGATTAAACGTTCACTGACCTATGTACAATACAGTTTCGACTATTTGTTCCTGAGATGTCAGCGAAGCAACGTGGTCCATTGGATAATCTTTTGAAAGATGCTCTATGGGCCAAAAAAGGTTGAGAACCACTGATATAACCGATGCGTAGTTTTGCACCATCATACTGCTGTCCTTATCTCCAAATCATTCTTTGTTTCATCACCTTCCACGTCTTAGCAGTAGAGCAGGCAGTGGCAACACACGGAGCAAAGAGCATAACAAATGCTAATGCTATCACGCATTTGCTGCCAGCTTTTACCGTGTAATTTAGCCATCTGTAACAAGTCAGTCACGGCGAATCGATAGTAAGAGTCGTGAGAAAAAAACGCCACAGCGGTCGGCCACGCGGTCTCCGCTTGATATGTTTGTACTGGGTAGGTTGCGTAGTGTTGCATCGAGGCTGTATGTGTCAATCAAAATGTAGTAGATAAGACGTAAATCTCTTTGATATTGAACGGAACGGCAATGAAAGTTTTTCTATCGAATAAATCCTTAATGATCTAAAATCAGTTCTTTTTCGAAACGTCCCAACTCATTTTATTTTGGTTTTGCATTGTTGTTTCTTGTACAGTAAAAACTGTCTTAATTAAATGTGTTTTGTTTACGCATCGTTCATACAACTGGTGTTGATCCAGTTGGCGCCATCTGTACCCAGAAATATTTGTTGCGACCTCATTTTGCCGTGCGCTGAGTGATCCTAAGTGAGTTAAACAGATTACTCAAGGGCGGTAGGCCGTATCCACATAGTCTAAACTCTAACATTTCGCTCCGACTTACTCCTCATTATGAACCCACACATCGTAAGAAAGCAGCGAAACTGATATTTGAAATTTTCTGTTTTCTCACACCAAACATTAATGTTTTGAGTTTTAAAATCAGAATACTTCCTTTTTTGAGCTTCAAGCAACTTTTCATTTGATACGTATTCATAAAATCTAAAATTTGGACAAAGAGGAACATTCTTCGAAAGTTTGCTTCCCAAGATTTTGAAAAGAACGTTTTTAGAAAATGTGGCGATGCCACCAGTGGCGATCGGCGCACATGCTTTGCGGTGTGGACGGACCTAGATATTTTGCAGTTAGATGCCACGCATTGCGTCGTGATGTGCTCATGTAGGTACAGCGTAAACGGAAACAAAATAATCCACTGGCGTCAAATGCTTATTTCGCTTTGTGGGAAGTATCACGTGATTTTAGAAAAACTGTGCCGGTTTAGATGTCGATATCAACAAAGTTGGAGACGCCATTCCGATTATACCAAGTCTTCCCCTATGCCGGAATTTCCACTCATACCGTCCTTATTTTTAAAATATGTTCTTATTTTGAAGTGCTGTGGGACTGCGTCGTAGAAAACAGTTTTGTCCTCTAAGAAACGTCCTTATTTTTAACTTTTGTACTTATTTTTATAGTTTGTCTTGTTATTTTGTATTTTTGCAGAAAGTATCGTGTCACAAAATTAACCGGTGCAAAATGCTATCTCAATTTAGGATCACTTAACTAAAGTCTTGGGTTGTTTACGATAATTTTCGGGTTTATTGCATAATTGCTATTTTTACTGTAAAACACCGATTTAGTTACAGCACGGCCTATATCCGTGGTTTACAGCATTCTACAATTAGAATCACATCGCAATAGGCTACATATTGCGATGTAATAATCTTAATGGGCTTTCGATAACAAGCAGTGCTTCCAGATGTGCTATTTTTCCGCCAAGCTCGGTTATTTCTTGATTTCCTTGACAGGTAAAAATTTGCATTTTGCGGATAGCGGACTTTTTGGATAATATTTAAATATTGGAACCAAAAAATGGTGAATTTTAGTTTAAGATTTAAGTCAGTGTTTGGTTGCAAATAATGTGTACAAATTCACTTAACACACTACCGCAGCAGGACTCAGCTCTGACAATAAGGTATTTGGTACCGGCATCGAACGCTTTATCCAACGGAAACTCAGTGTTTAGTTAGACTTCAGTGATCCGTGCGTCAACTAAGGATGAAGTGAACGCTGCAGTTCATGAGTTTACCTACTCAGTTTGGGAATACATAAGATGCTCGCGTGCCCATAAAAAATTCTTACAAAGAAACTGTTTAATACCTTTGGAACTATTGATTTCAATGATCGCATGCATGGTCCCTAACTGCTTCAGTGACTAATATTTCCATACCTCGTAAGTGCGTGCTTCTTTAAAGCAAAAAACTGATAAATTACACTTTTCTGCAGATGTAAGGTTTTTGTCTATGTTTAATATTTAGCTAGTTTTGGTTCTAGGTTTTATTTGGATGCTTTTAGCTATTTTTACTTGAAATTCGGCTATAAGGCTTTCAGAAATCTGGCAACAATGACCAAAGGCATGTAGGCCTATTTTACAGTCACCACTAAATTAGTTAGGTCTGAATAAAATTCTTTTTTCATTGTATTGCCATAAATTTGAAGTGTCTAGAATATTGTGGTAGTCTGTATAAACACGTGTGTTTGAAACTACATTATTAATTCAGAGATTCATTGATAGAGCAAATTATTGAGAGATTTTGTATTATACTATACTAGCATATATTGTTTCTGTGAGCTGTAGTGAAGCCATACAAGATACAATAACTTTTGCTTAAAGTATTCCGATAACTTGAAGCGAAGTTATATACTTTCAGCAATCTGCATTTTGAATTTAGCTTGCCAAGACTGAGTAAACACAAAAAACATTACTTGACGAATACTGCGATCAGTTCTTTAAAGTCAAAGAAGCTTGAAGGGTGAATGCTGCGCATACTGCAGTCTCTGCACTTTTGACATTTAACCAGAAGTCTATCGGAAAATCTGCTATTTCAGCTCATAGCGCAAATCAAAAAACGCAAAGATTCCGCTCGAATATTTCAGTCAAACGAATCTGTGAAGAAAATTCCTAAAGTCAGTTTGCATGAACAGCCATTGATTACAACGCAGCTCCTGTTGAGGATACCTGTGTGTTTGCACCTTGTGAAGCACCAGCAGTCATTTCTTAGCATCGATGTACTTCATATTTGGTTAAAGTTATCTTTCATGACTCCAACATAGCAGGAGGTTTTTGGCCGCCAGAAAAAAGCTACACGCATAATAATCACTGACGTTTCAGTTACGCTCAGTTAAACAATGTTAACCGAACTCGATACCCAGCCTTCTCCGATCTAGGTTCAAACCCTTGAAATCTATACGAGGCAAAACTACTTCCCTGGTTAACAGGTTCTTGAATGCCAAAGTTTGAGTTAGGATGTGCTTTCTTGATCTGTAATGAAGGCCAGGTGAGTCCCCATCGCAAATTATGAACTTTGTCACAAAGTCAATTCAGGCGAATGGCCTAGACCTAAAGCAACTGAATTATTTTTTACAATGCACCAGTAAATTTTGGTGGAACATAGCCAAGTCGAAACCAAATTTAAAAAACTCAGGATCGCGCATTCCATGGATTTTTACTCAATACTCCCGGGATTTAGCAGGATTGACAAAATTGGAAAAAACACTCGTGTAAATTGCAGCATCAAGAGTGTTATCATCGAGGCATCTCTTGGATTTATTTGCACAATAGCCAAAAGCTGAGAAAGTACGTTCAGCCTCAACTTATATAGGCGGGATAGTTTTGTGTGCTTCGTACAACTTTTCTAGATTGTCTGGTCTTTTTTCCTGGCCTAGTGTAGCTGCATTTCTTCCTGCACCACATGAGACCTGGCATCTCTGCTTTGTGTATTTTTGTTACTTTCATCTTCAAACCAATCTACCCAAGGCCTCGTTGACTTCCACTCGAAATTCTCATATATTAGTTGTTATTGCAAACCGAAGTAGGCAAATCACTTAAGTAACTTACTAGATTTTAAGATTATAACTAGATTCGTCTCGAAAATGAATTGTTCACCAAATGCCTTCCAAAATCACTATATCTAGTGCAGAATCGCTAGGGGCGGAAAGTTCAACATTGGTCGCAACATGTGTAGTAATTGCTTGTATTTGTTCAATGAATTTTTACGCAATAGTCGGTAATTGACATCATTGTAGCAGTAGGCAAAATTCCTCGTGAAACTGATACCCCTTCAAACTCAAGGGAGCCCGATTGTATTACAAAATTGTTCCAAAATAAAAATGATCTTCAACTCCATGCGAACGCGCAGCGTTTTGACGTTCACAGATAAATTCTTAAAATCCTGGGATCTTAAAAAGATCAATACTGACATCAGGACCAGAAAAAAGGGTGAATTCTTTCGGGACAAGTATTTCCTGGGATCCCAGCCTTAAGCGCAGCACGGTGGGCAAAACAATGTTTTGTATCGTCTAATTCCAGTTGGGTGCCCCGCGCATATTTTGCACAAAGCAGCAGAAAAGAGAGCAGGGCTCTTTGCTTTTGACATAGAAACTATCATTTTGAAATATGGGGGCCACTTCAAAAGTCAAACAAGCAGTGAAATGTGCCTCAAGCAGTTTCGTGAACAACTTGATGCCAACTACTCAGCTTTGCCGATTCACACTCCGACCCGATGGACCACACTGAATGCTGTACTCGAGAACATGATCTATCACTGGGAGCCACTCAACGCGCATATTTTCTCGACATATTACCACCGGCCACACAGTTTGATTGAAATTTTTATAAATCAGACGAAACGCCGGTTGCTGTGTACTTCTTAAAAAGTATTTTTCACCTTTTAAAGAGACTATTGTACTCTTACAAAACACAAGTGCACTGTTTCCACAACTGGTGGATATAGCTTCATTGTTATGGTGCAAAATAGTAGAGAGCCAGATTTCATTTTTTTGGAGCAAGAAAATCTGTACTGCTGAGAATGATCGATGACGGTCGTGATGACGTTTTCACTTATTGTTTCCAAGAGCTCTACAGAATCACTTTAGAACATAGTAAGTGCTATCGCATTGAAAATCACCGAATACGCATCAACTGGACCTTGCTAAAAGACATAAAAATAGGCGTGACGTAGTTTAGAAGTTGGCAAGACAACTTGTTGTTCCCGAGATTTAGTTGATGGATGACCTCTTTGATAATATGTCGGCTATCTGTTCTTTTCTTTGAAAAGTTCCAGATGATCTTTTTCAGAAATATGAAACTAGGGCCAAATGGATGAAAATCTTTACCGAACACAACTCTTTTCCACCTTTCAATAAGCTGGTGAGATTTTATATTTCTCATTCCTGTCAGCAATGCATTTATAGAACGTTTTTTTCTCTTGCTTAAATGCAGTGGACCAAGGAAAGAAACAAACTGACTGAAATGTCACTTCAACCCAACTTACAAATGAATTTAGATTTCGAATTGAGGTGTCATGCAATACATAATGCATTTTCTAATAACAAAGCTTTGTTGGCGCCGATTATTTTTATAAAAATATATGATATTATATGATATAGGATTGCTTATACATCATTAAATAATCAGGCTTATCCATGGAAATAGGATTTGTCCCATGGTATGAGACAGAGGACTTGAAATTTCTCCCTTGTCCCAACATCAAGAATTTGATGAATATAAAGGGAAATTTATGAAGTTGAATACATTAGTATATGCTCACAGCACTGTACGTTTTAGACGTAGAGGCTCAGTGCCATGGTGGAGTGATATGACGCCCCGAAAATATGGCTGTTTGGCCTTGTTGAGGTGACAACAAAAAAATTTTCACCCATCTTTCTTTGACCCCCCTGGTTGTCGATTTGGGCGAAAGTTAGCCTCGTCTTCATAGAGTCTCTATATATATACGCATGATATAATGCACTTCGAACATGGGCATCACACGGGGAAAAGAAAGAGGCCAAGCCCCCTGGATTTTGAATATTGATATTTTCCTAACAAATTTTTAGCAGGAAAATGTTGTTCTCTTAGTTTTGAGTTGGTAAAATAAAATTTCACCACTTTTGCCCCTCCTGAAAAAATATTTTAGGCCACCGCCTAGAAAAATTCACTACTGCCCCCTCTTGGAAAAAGTCCTTCCGACACCCATAACTTGGTCTAGTTTCGTGGGAATCCGATGGGACAGATACAATTTGTCATGGGATGGATTTGATGGTACGAGAAAAGTCACCCGTGACCCAAGAACAAGCTGTAAATATTGCTTAAAAACTTATGTTTGATTTGAATAATATTTTGTTGTCTGGTTGTCCTTATTTTTGAGTCAAGGTTATAATGTTAACCATACCCTAAGCACAGCTTAGTTATTTTTGAAAGATAATTGTAAAACAATAACAGCTTGCATGAGTGTTGTGACCAGCTTCTGGGACCGCCCTAGAAAAAATGTTGGCTTGTCTCACATGTATGCTGTTGCTTTTTGTTTGTGTGTTCTTCAGCTTTAAGAATTTTGTTAAGAGTTTTTGTCACAATTGCTTGTCGACAGGTTTTTCAGAACACGTATTAAGTAAAGACTCATCGGTCTTTAGGGAAACTCAAACATAGAGGATCACTCAAAACGCTGCTTTCCCCAACATACTCTTCATGAGAACGAAATAGGGCCTTCGCCTAGTTTGAGTTCTTTTCTGTGTTTTGTTACTTGTCATTGTAACTTAAGCGAGATTTCGCCAAAGAATTTTGATTGCCTGGATGGATGCGCATTGCCCAAGCATTTTTTGCATGTAGCAATCTTTAAGCTATCTGTAAACTTACCTAATTGTTTTTTAATGTGAACATGCTGTACATTTGTCAGTTATTCATTTTTTAGAAATGCAATTCGGATGGTAATTAAACAACAAGCGAAATGTGACTACCTGGTAATCAGCGTGTTTTTCTTCATTGCAGATATTGATGAGTGCAAGTCAAATCCATGTACTCAAATTTGCACTAACACCGTAGGAACGTACATCTGCTCCTGCAACAAAGGATACACCTTACAAGCAGACGGGACCACTTGCTTACGTATGAAAAGTTGTGATTACCCTTGCAACAGTGGTAGTTTAGTTATCGCTTGCAGAATTGTGCTCGCAGAAGAAAAAACGCAATTGATATAGGAACTTCCAATTTCTACATCAGACACACGGTACATGAACACACCCCTGTGAAACGATAAGATTGTATTGCCATAAAGTTGAAACGCATCTGCTTATTGAAAAAAACATTTTTAGGCATTTCAGCATTTGAACAATGCGAAGCAGTTGTAGAGTGTTGTTACAGAATTGATACTCAGCCCAATGTATCAATAACAGAGTAATCACAGTCAAAAAATCAAATGCGATATTAAAGCAGGAAATACGAAGTAAATCAATTACACTCATAGCAAATAAGAAGATGGAAAGCAAGAAGTGCATGAATAGTTGAGAAATATAGATGAAGAAGTGAGATAGCACATTGGTGAGAGGATATGTGGCAATGCAGGTTAGAAAGCGGAAAGCTCTACAGCAGCCATGATATTACAACGACGATGCGGGTGTTTGAAGCGTATAACATACGGCGAATTGACCAGTCCATCACATGAAGAAATGCCACAATTACCCATGGACCGCGATGAAGTACCATATATTTGTCCGTATGGATAGAGGGAACACAGTCGATCCTGAAGATGATGGAAAGACAGGGAACGTAATCATACCAGCCAATCGAGGGTTTCAGACATTGCAACAGGTTACAATACATTATACGACAAAATGCTTCAATTAGGTTTAAGGTTCGTGAAAAACAAAGATTAGTTTTTAATGAGTCATTTATAGTTGACAGAGATGTCATATGTGCTTGCTCGTCACTTTCCAATGAATTAAGCAATTAAGTCTAAAGTTAAAATAAGACACTCATAGTGTCATTGCCTGCGTCTAGTCATAGTTAACTGATACGAAATTGATACGAGCATAGCTGGCTATATTTCAGATTTTGGTAATCACTATCTAATTAATGAGGCTAAAGTGAATGTACGTGGAAACCTGGATTTGTATCACTCCGTTTGCTTCGAAACCTTCTGACTGCACAGCAACGGTGCTCCTTTCAGTGTGATTCTGAGCTTCGTCCTAATGTAATTCATGAAAGAGGCATATGTCTCCTTACGCTTTTCAGCTACCTTTTCTGTCAGTCTTTGTGAACCTTAAGGCGTTCTGGTACTATTTCACCGCCTGTTGTGAATACGAAGGGATTGAATGATGATGATTTTTCGATGTCACTGACTCATTGGTCGTATCAATCTTTCTTGTCTTTTTTGATGGTGTTGGTAGATCTGTTCGCAGGGGCTTCCACTTAATTAAAACAGTTTTCATGATTTTCTCAAAAGTCGTAAATAATAGGAAGTACCAACATACGTTTAAATATTTTTAATTCTAAAACCATAGCTACACATTCAACGAAAAGGATTTAATAAAGACTAGATTTCCTCGTACGCGTTTTTTACAAGATTCTCACATTTTTGGACACTTCTTAATAATGTGTTTATAAGCACAGTTTATAAGCATCTTCAGTTAAAATTTTCGATGATTTTGTGTATACTGAATACTCATCCATTTCAGCAACAACCATTCCTCCACCATCAGATTTGCGGTTCAGTCGAATATCCCATACCAGTGCCGAGGTTCATTGGTCGATTGAGGGAATTTCAGAGGAGGACTTGGAAGAATGTTTTTTGTCATACATCCCTGCTTCAGGAAATGAACCACTGACTGAGTTGCCAATAAAGGGTACGTTTTTTTGATATGGAACAACTTGTTGGGACACTGTTACACATTAGCGAACTTTATCCCCTATTCAGTTTAAGAGACATGAATCGTCTGTTCTCATTTAAGTTGCTTTACATTGCCTTATGTTTATGCGCCTAATTTTCTTTTAAATAGGCGAAACATATTTTTGTGATTGAAAACCGGGACGCTTCAGAACAACGAGCCTTGTCGCATAAATGTTGTTCATATCTTACTTGGAGCATGCAGCTATTTTGGATCCATATAGTTAATAAACCAAGAAAAACTAAAATAATGCATTTTACTAAGAAACAAAACAATGTTCAGGCATTTGTAAATTTACACATTCACCCAATAATACTTTTCTATAGAAAATACTTTCTTCAAGAAGTCTTTGTTCGATTTTATATTCTCGTGAAAATCACGGCAGGAAAAGTCAATGTTGATTTTACAGGTGATAAGGGCTTCACATTCTGCTCCAGTATTCTGCATCTGTTATAAGACCAGGGGCGTAACGAGGGGAGAAAGGGGAGCACAATGCCCGGACGCTGAAACACTTGGGGACGACGAACAGTTCCAACAATGTCGAAAGTGCTTTTATCAACACAGTACACTTACTTCCAAAAGACCTCAGTTCGAACACGGGGGTGCCAAACTTGTTTCTTGCCCCAGGCGCCATCTAACCTCGGTACGCCCCTGTATCAGACCACATCTTATTCTTGATAGAACAAATTCTCTCAACGGGAGCTGATGTACCAGGTGTAGGACGATGCTGGCTGACTGAATGCCTAACGGGACTTTTTGGTTGACTGACCGGTGTCAAGCGAAATTTCTGACATCACGCCATGTACGCATGCACAGAGTAATATTCTAAATATTAAATACGCTGAAGAAACTTATGATTAGGGCTTAGGGATTCGTGTTCAGGTAAATGTGTCGGGTTAGGGTGAGAAAAAGAAAAATAATTGAGGTCAACGACTAAGTCCGAAAATTTTCAATGGTTAAATCTATTCCCGTCCTATACCTTGTTGTGGGTACCTGACATCTAACCAAAACGGTTTTAATTTACACAACACACACCAAAAAGGCAATTGCCAAACCTTATTTCTTTGTTCTTAGAGGTAAAACAACTGAGAAACAATAACAGGTCAGGAATTTCGCTTGACACCGGGACACTGCGACAAAGCCTTTAAACCGAGACTGTCCCGGCTAAAATGGGACGTATGCTATGCCTACTTTTAAACGTTACTTTACGCATATGGTTAGATGGCAGGAATAGAGCAGGGCACTTTCTATCGTGGAACAGAAGACTTGCAGCAATCGAGCAAAAATAGGTGAAAATCATCCAAAATATGAATAAGAAAGTTGATTTCCTTTGAAAATTTGTTGAATGTTCCAAAACGTTTGTGAATTTTAAAGTATTAACACAGTTACTGGAAAAGTTGATCAGAAGAGCATCGATAATTTTTTATTCATTCGCGCATTCTCATAACAAAACCTAGAAAAATTCTACAAGTCAAGTGTAAGAGATTTGATATTTCAAATGTAAACGTTGGGTTATAAGTGATTTTAAATGTAAAAGTTGGGTGTGTGGTTAGTAGGGCTAAAGATAGGAAAATACGAGGTCAGATCTTGATTTAAAGTACAGTGTTGTTTCAGTAACCACCAACAGCTTCCGTTGACCAGGAGTAGCTTTTCCCGTTTTCGTTTCTGCTGCTTCAGGTTACCTGCTGTGAATGTCGGAAGGGTGGTGTCATTTGCCAAATTTAACAAAAGCTTGTTTTTTGCAAAGGTCGCAAACATGCATTGGCAAGCCTGAACCCATCAGTGAAATACAATGTGTCCGTTTGGTGCGCTACTAGCACGAACGTTTCTCCGAAAGTGCACGGAAGTTTCACGACATGTAAGTGCTCAAAGTCTGAACTGATTTATCCTGTTTCGACTTTTGTTGGTAAAGTCTGGTGCCTGATGTGTGACTAATAGTGGGGTAGTTCTGTTTGAGCGGCGCATACGCTTTTGTATTAGTCACTCGTAACCGACAAATTATGAAGCCAAAGCTCCATAAGGCTGACAGTATTTTCGTGCGCGATTATGACCACACTGAACCCAAAGTTCCAGGTAAGTCTAGACTAAAACTTCGCAGAGGTGTTGTGCCAACAAGATATAAGGGAAAGCTTTAACCAAAAATACATGGCGTGATTCATCCAAGATAGTTGAAATCTATTTACTTGAAAATGAGAATCACACAAAAAATGGCAGAACATGCGCCGATATTTTCTACCACTTCATAAATAAAAAGTGTTATTTTCATTAAATGAAACTGGGGCAATATTGCCTACATTTCTCGAACTACATCGCAAGAGCTGTACTTGTTTTAACCAGCAACAACAAAGACCTTCACGATCTGAAAATGCTTTACCACTGTGTGCGAATTCAGTGGTTAGGGTTGTCCTTTTTTTGATCAAACAGCGTTGCACGAAGGGTATAATTATGAATTATGAAATAGATAGCTACATGCGAAAACAACATTTATTTTTGTCATACAGCTTAAATCATCAAATTTTTTATAAAACATATTGCCAGCGCTGCTTTACACCGCTTTGTTTACGTTCCACGGATTTCTCAATGCTTTCAAAACCCAAGAGTGTGGAATTACGCAATATTTTCTTGCTTCTTCTACATCAGCCACAGTTTCTTTGGTTACAATACGTCACACTCGTCATAGGCTGTTGCATGAACGGTGTGCCATCTGTTAAACCTCCATAGCCATATGTTTGGATTAGTCCGATTAAAAACATTAGTGTGAAAGAAGCTGCTGCGCCTACGGTTCTTTAAATTTTGAATAAAACCATTTGAGCCATTCGCCATGAAATACTCTTAGAAAAATCAACAAGGCCACAAAATCAGAGGATAAAGGCAGCACGTTTATTTAGTTGTTCATCATTGACATAGAGGAAGCTGTTTCCTTTAAAGCAAACTCAGAAAAAATGAATGATCACAACTTTTGAAGTTAAGAAGTTGAACCGGAAAAGCATCTGAAGTTTAAGATCGAACCGCTCACCTCCAGCTAGAATAAAAATATGCTTCCTCGCGTCGAGATGTGCCTGTTTGTTTAAGCTTTTCAGGAATGTTGGATTTTGCACCTGCAAACTCTGTTTGTCCCTATATATTAAATAAATATTTTTCAGTATTTTTGTTGTTTTCGTCGAACTCTATGGTAACAAATATTCGCAAACGCAATACCATAATAAGTCAAGGGTGTTGATGGTGATGAAGTAAACGAAATGATTCGCTTCAGTGTCACTGGGTGCAACTTCATTACGACTGAGCAACGCTACGCTGACAACCATAGAAGCAAGATGGGAGCCTGCAGGCGGCGATTTGTTAACTGGTTACGAACTTCGATACAAAAAGAAAGGATTATCTCCTGCAGAAAACGATCAGGTACCAGTGAATAATTAACAGTCTGTTAAACAGATTTTTCGTTTTAACACAAAAAGATTCTGGTCCAACATTTTAACTCGATGATACTGTTGAGTCTTGTGAAACCAATCTGAACCGCAACTGTAAGAGCCCACTTACTTCAAAATGCTACCATTCTAATCCGCAACATATACTTGACAAAGTTCTTAAAAAATGAAGATATTCGCAAAGAAAGTGTTGACAAACAAAAAGTGGCCGATGTTTAGTAAAAGGTAGATATATCTAGAACAAAAAAAAGATTTTAAAAATAATGTTTCTTGGTAATTTAAGGCAAGGCAAAAAATCATGCATTTTTGTGACTCAAACCACGAAAGAACAGAAATACAATAAAAAAACAAAAAAAAAAACAGCAAAAGGGAAGAAAAAGTAATTGCATACGAATGAAAGAAAAAATTATAAAAACAAACGAGGACGTCGGAATTCTGCGATTGGTGTGAACTTCATAATTCAGACAGAAAAGGGTTGTCGGAACACTTTTATGAGTCATTAGCGTAGGCAATGATGAACAAGGAAATTGATACTAGGATTGAACTTTATCATTCTATTGTCACTAAACAGGAGCTTCCAAAAACCGCAAAACTATCAGATCTTAAATCGGTCTTTGTTCCGACCCTCGCCTATGGTCGTTAATCTTGGGTATTGAGTCAAATGGCTGAAAGAATGCTATCTCAAGCACAAACGGAAGAGATGGGATTTTGGCGAAAAGTTCACGGCGTGACACTTCGCGACAAAGTGCGCCGCTGTGAAATCGTAAAACCTTGAATGTTGAGCCATTTCTCCGAATAGAGAACTCAGCTACGACGGTTCGGGAACGTGACCAAAATGCACCAGGAAAAATTGACAAGTCCTGCTGGCTAAACCACGGGAATGCAGCCCAGAAGTCGACTAAAGACCACGTGGCTTGACTACATCTCCGACCTAGCTTGGACCCGTTTGGCGTCTTGGTGTGAGCTGTCGGAGGTTGCTGAAAACCGTGAGGTATTTCGAGGGGCTGCTACCCCACGACCTTCTCGAAAGGAAACGCGGGTTTGAAAATGAATAAATACTCAGCTGTACCTATTGTTGGCGTAAATTAATACTAAATTGAAGATGTTGCTTAAAATGTGACAAAATGCAATTACTTGAACATGAGACTTAAGTTAGTAAGAAAGCACAATATAAAAAAAAACAAAGCAACAGGGTGAGAAGCTTGCTTGCTGAGAAGCTTGCCAATATACAGAGAGTGTGGGGTGAGCACTTGAAATGGTGACGATATTACAAAAGAAGAGGCACTATGTACAAAATTATAGAAAAATAAAACAAATGTGTTAATGAAGAATCAATTAGCATATTGACAAACGACCGGGACATTTTTGTATCACAAAGATAAGAAAGACTTGGAAATTTCAGGAATTTCAAACCAAAATTTGGTATCAACATGAAATAATGAATCTGACCCAGAGATATTCATACCGGATAAATTGTATTTTTGCGAAGAAGCAAGCTTTGTTTTATAATAGTGCACTGATGCAATCTTACGAAAGTAATGTGAAAATATTACGGTTGTTTAAAGTTTTAAATAGATTAGCATTAAAAATAAATAACAAAAAATAAATGAAAAGCACGACTCCCTTAATCGATCTTCAAAATATTTTAGAGAGACAATTCTGTTCAAAGAGTTCCAGTAAAACATTTATTTAATTTTTATCTTTAAATAATACTTTCGTGACCAGTGTGTTTACGTTGACTTAACAACGATCGCCTCTGTTTTTTAGCGAAATGGTGGTTTTACGCACCATTTGGAGCTCCAGTACCCATGAAAAATACAACAAAGTATTGCTAAAGTCTCACAAAATATCGGATACCCCGAGTAAATTAGTATCATGATCTTGTGTAACTGGGTTTTGCAACTGCTACTCTTTCACCGTGCCAACTTGCCATTTCGGCAAATGGGAAGGTAAGAAAGTACTTAAAACACCAGAAGTGCAAAGTTCGCAATTTCCAGCTTAGCTAATTTGGCCCTTTAGCTCACATTTTTCTTATTTTCATCATCAAATTCTGTACACTGGAATAATCCATCCTAATTTGGAGCGTGCCTCATTTTCGGTGATGCTTTCATCAACAGTCCGTTGTGCAAAAGTTCGGACCCGAAACATTGCAAACAACTCTGATCAATCTCCTTCCGGACACTAGATACGAAGCTGAGGTGATACCGGTGTATGATGACCTTGCAGGAGAGCACGGTTCAGATGAAGGAGTTACTGGTAAACAGATGACGCGATTACTTACTAGCAACAAACTTTTCGCTTGAGACTTGTTCTCAACATTTTACAACAAATTGGTGCTGGTTGTGTTTATAACTATTGTTTTTCGTGCATTCGATGTAGTGTAGGGTTATTTATTGAATGTCACTTCTCTGTTCTGATCTCGTAACCAACATGTTAAACAGCTTTGGTACAATAATAATCCTCTTGCAAAGTTCAATCACAGCGACGCAACAAGTTTGTACTTTGATCACAAACAATACGTGGAGTTATCACCAACACGTTGTTTATTCCACTTCCACTAGGTTTAAGCCTGCCATATTCTATTTAAATAGGAATTTACAAATAGTTTTCCAGCTGAAAATTCAGTTGGAAGAAAAAGTTTATCAGTAGTTCTATAAGCAAATAAAAGAAAGCACAGTACATATTTTGCCGATACCAGCGTAATTGGCAACTTTTGTTAATCATTTTCGGTGCTTATCTTTAATTAATTTAACGAAAAAAAACAAATCATGTGACAGGATATGCTAAAATCATTCAGTATTTTGGAATACCAAGATCACCATTCGTTTTGGCCCCAACACGTTAAATTTATAAATGCCAACCCAACCGAGACTCCAATGTGACCTGGTTTTCCCAACTCAGCAATAACTGCTGTTTGCGTTTCGCGATAAGTTGAAGGCGTTGGTGCCTTTTTAATGTTTTGTACTCCCTTCTGAAGGTTTCCCGACAAGAATTATATCTTAGGTTCAGAATACTATGAAGATGTATTGTGGTGGACTGAAACTGGTTACGTTCACAATGCTGCTACAGAAACGTTAAAATAATGTTTGACTAAATTAGAAAAAACGGTACTATGAAAATAGTTGAAAAGATATTTGCGCCTCATAGCGAAGTTGCAGGTTTGTTACAAACAATGAATTATTATCGCTTTTTTACATCGCAGCACCCCCAGCACCCATTCCACAAAATTTAGAAATTTCAGAGGTGACTCACACAAGCTCTCAAGTAAAATGGGAAATTGGCAACTTTCCCGAAGAAAAAATCGATTATTATCTACTTTCATACGTTCGGGCTGATGGCGATGGGCAAGAAAATGCTATTCGTACCAACGGTATGGAACATTCCGAGCTTTTATAGTTTGTTCAAGCTACAAAAATATTTTATCTTCGTATAGTGTTGTCGTCCAGTTTTTAATCTCTTCCAAATAGACTGAATTTAAGTTTATAGAGTTGTTGGCACTGTACAAATAGTTGCAGATGTTGTTTAAGTAGCTTTAAATTATTATGATTTCAGAAAAGAATACCACTCTGTTGGAACTGACGCCATCGGTAAAGTACAATGTCTCCGTAATTTCAGTCACAAAGTTTGACTCATCTCCACCACTTGAAAGGGATTTTAAAACGCGTAAGAGAGATTACAGTTTACAATGTTTCCACATTTATGGTAAAATTCACTATTGTGCATGTGAAAACTGTGACGGCTGTAAGCTTACCCTGTAGAGCACTTGCTTGCTTATAGCGGTATCAAGAGAAACAAAAAGAAATCGGACTTTTATAAAACATATAGTTAGTAGTACAAATCAAACACAAAGACAGGGACATCATGGATTACATGAGAATCATTGTCCCAACCAATTTTTCGCGCTCGGTTTTGCAAATTTTTTTATTATAAACTTCTGACATTAGCATTTCCTGCACCGCTTGACACCTTGGAACATGACAGAATCAAAGATGTAACAGCTCTAATTGTCTCACCTCTACTGTTAAACAGTTAGTAAGTTTTTGCTTTGTGTACCCCAGGAATCAGGATAGTTTCCGTTCCAAACCAAACCAATAGGTTCCGTTCCAAACCAAGGCCTCCAAACCAACCTACGTACGTTTTCTAGAAATGATGTGGGAGAGTTTAATTGGCGTGTTGGCTTGAGATGATGATGTGGCTGCAGAAGACCTGCACAAAGAACCTGATGTATAGTTGGTGTTTCAAGTCAGGCGCGCCGTTAGGTGCTAGTTGATGGGTCTCAATCAAACACAGGAGGCACTAAGATAAAAACCGTCATCACGAAATTCCGCAAGGAGAGGAACAGTTGCAAACGGGGGCAACTTTATTCCACCCCACTGGCGATGGTCCTGATTTCAACCTGAAATAAGCCCGAGTTAGTCCTGGAAAAATTTTCACGCTTGGAAATTGGTTAGAATTGTGGCCAATGTTAATAAGGCCCTATAACCTGAGCCGAGTACTTTTTTCTCTGAAGCATAAGTACTATTGTTTTAGACGAAATAGAATATATTCACGTCGGCCTTATATTTAGCGACCCTTTGACAGCAACCTTGTAGGTGAGACTTAGTGACAGATGGCTAAGTAAAGTATACTGCGAAAAAACATGATATAATGTGAGAGTGAGAAATACTCTACGGCGGGATGCAATCAGCCAGTGTCATGCTACCGTGTATTTTGAAAAACTTCGTGTGCTTATTACATTTAATTTCATAGAATGGCTTTTCAATCCATGCACTGGAAGTTAGATTATAGTTCATTAATTCATTTATTTTCGTGCCCGCTTTTCCTATGTGGAGGGTCGTGGGGATAGTAGCCCTAGGAGGACTCGAAATACCTTACGATCAACAGCAATCTCAGATAGTTCCGCTGGCTCCACACCAAGACCGGACCAAGCAAAGTCGGAGATGTAGTCAAGCCACCTGGACCTTGGTCGACCTCTGGGCCGCTTTCCCGGAGGTGTAGTCAACAGTACTTGCCTTGCCAATCTTTTGTAGGAGATTATGCACTAATGGCCGAACCAACATAGCTGGAATCTCTCGATTCCGAGAAGTAACTCAACATACAAAGCCTTACGAATGCCATAGTTGCGCACTTTGTCACGAAGTGTCACATCGCGAACTCTTAGACAAAATCCCACCTCTGCCGCTTGCACCAAGCATAGTATTCTTTCAGTCATTGCCCAATCTTCATGACCATACGTAAGGATCGGAGCAAAGACTGATTTAAAAACTGACAGCTTTGTGGTCATTAAAAGCACCCGTTTTGTCACCATAGAGCGCACAACCTGCGTTTGCTTTGAAACAGCGTTTGTTTCACTAATCCGTGTATCAATCTGCTTGTTCTACCTTCAGTCACTCGTGAATACCACCGCGCAAGGTAATTGGACGTCTCCACCTGCTGCAGTGCAGTGCCGTTCACTAAGTGATAGTTGCGTGTTCTTCTATTGCCCAGCTTTGTGAAAGGATTAAGTGGGTAAAAGCTCGAAATATTTGCTTTTCCAGAACCTAGAGTGGTAGGCACATAAGATCTGCAATTCATCAATGAAGCATGCAGCAACTTCTGCTATTATCGAGTGCAAGGAGAAAGTATTTCCATGAGTCACAACGGGTAACATGGAGCAACGTAAAGAGAAATCTGTCTAAGATGGCAAATGTTCTTTTGCAAATACGGTTTTGGTGATTTTTCATCTCCCAACTTACTGGGGCTATGTCTTATGTAAGACAAGTTTACGAAGTGCTATGACATTTAATTGAGAGAGGGAGGAAGATAACTGGCATTTCCAAACAAGGCGTCACTATTTTCACAATTCAACAAATCACGTAATTTTTGTCTGAACCCATGCTCTCACTTGCATTGCCAATTGCTAGAAACGCAAATGCTGTAATCCAAGAACTTTTAGACGGTCTGTAGATATGTCTTTCTAGATATGACAAACCAGATACTTTTACTTTTTTCAGTTTCACTTGGAAAAACGTCTCTCATTTTGAGCAACCCTACGCTAACATCTCTAAACGCGAACTGGACGGCAGCAGGAGGGGATGGTTTAACAGGCTACAAAATAACTTACAATCCTAAGCAACCAGCTGAGTCTGTTGGCGTGATTCCTTCGATGGTAAAAGTGCTGCACCTTTTTCAAATTACGTGATTTAATGCAATTTGCATTGCTAAATTTGGGCAGTTTGAGTGATATCTCACGCTCATCTTGGTGCAAATCCCGTTTTGTGCATATAAGTATTTCGTTTATAATGTTGGGATCTGAAATCCCTAGCGGCATGTGCGCAAAGCTTCGCAAAGCACCGTGGCAGCAAGCAACAATAGAGATCACCCGACGAGATCACTCTATTATTGCTTGTTCGCGCCACATAGATATATTTTTGTTCTTCGCGCACA